>ENA-UOXR01000416-UOXR01000416.1-bioreactor-metagenome-genome-assembly--contig:-NODE-416-length-53091-cov-5.548250_pt1 | contig 53091 bp, 37 predicted proteins | sample MGYA00238164_ERZ764825 | MGnify/ENA primary metagenome ERZ764825 (study PRJEB28920, sample SAMN05720171) | bioreactor metagenome | isolation source: Anaerobic biogas reactor | place: USA:Washington... | reverse complement strand
CAATAAGGCCCGCGGCAAATTCTCGCCGGATAAGATCGACAAGATGGATTATTCATGCTCGTGCCTGGTCTTCTACTGGGGCGTCAATGCCAAGTTTCCAGATCTTGCAGCGCATACTTTTATTATTTCCGAAGATTTGGACGACAACTTGAACAGCATTTTCGACGGCCGTCGCATCAAGGATCCTTCGATTTATCTTCATATCCCGTCGCAAGTCGATTCGGATATGGCGCCGGAGGGTAAGTCCAGTTTCTACGTGCTGATTCCGGTTTCGGAGCTCGTAACGTCCCAATACGAATGGAACGATGAAGCGGTGAACGATTATCGCGAGAAGGCGTTAAATACTTTGTCTGCCTTGCCGGGTCTTTCCGATATCCGCAGTCAAATCGCCAATGAGCTGATCTTTACGCCCAAGGATTTTGAAAAGCACTTCAGCGCCTATCGCGGTGCGACGTTCGGCCTGCAGCCGACTCTTCGCCAGAGTAACCATTGGCGCCCGCAAGCCAAGTCCATGACTTGTGAAGGCTTGTATTTTAATGGCAGTAGCACGCATCCCGGTGCCGGTGTTCCGATTGTGCTTCAGAGCGGCAAGATTTGTGCCGAAGAGTTGAGACGCGATAATCCGGAGGATAATTTTTCATGACAGAGTCTGATTGGGGCGCTCGTCTTGAAGCGTCCTACCAATTGGCCGATGCCATTATGAAGGATCGAGCCACCAGTTTTTACCAAGCATTCGGCAATTTACCGGAGGTTCGATTTCGAGGCGTTGCGGCGGTATACGCGTTTTGTCGATTTGCAGATGACACGATTGATGCGGTCGGCGAGCCGGGTGCGCATTCGCTTGGCGAGGCGCGCTTGATTCTTGATCAGTTGGAAGCGGCGGTTCTTGCAATTCATTCAGATTCCGCCGAGGTGTCGGCTCAAGAGATTTCCGCGCGCCTGAAGGCGGCCGACGACGCTTGGCCTTGGTGGGCGGCTTTTGAGGATACGGTCCGAAGTTTTTCGATCCCGTCGGATCGCTTTGTCAGTCAGATTGACGGTCAGCGCATGGACGCCGATTTCAAGGATATCAAGGATGATTCAGAGTTGGTTTTGTATAGTCGCCGCGTTGCCGGATCGGTCGGCACGATGCTCTTGCCGCTCCTTGCGGATGACGGACGCGATATGAACGATGTGGGTTGGGTCGAGGCGTGTGAGAATCTCGGTGTCGGCATGCAGATTACGAATATTTTGCGCGATGTAGGTGAGGATTTAAGGACGAGGAATCGAGTCTATTTACCGGAGACGCGCAGGGCTGAATACGGCGTATCGCGAGATATAATCGAAAGCCTCAGCCGTCATAAGGATCCCAAGACGACGGCGTCCTTGATTCCGCAATCGTTCATTGATATGTGGGAATCTCTGTCAACGCTTGCCGATCAGTACTATGCCGCATATGAGCCGTTTTTGGGATGGTTTCATCCGAATTGTCGAGTGGCATTGGTTGCTGCGGCACTCAGCTATCGTGCGATTGCAGATGCGGTGCGCAAAGAAAGATACAATTGCTTTTCGTCAAGATGCTACACTTCCGCGGCGACGCGCGCAGCGCTCGTCCTCGAAGCCAAGCGACGGGTGAAGCGATTAGTGTAGTCGTTGTATATCGTTTTTGTCGGACAAAAATCCGTTACTCGGCATAGTTCTTTCTACTCGACGGGTGAGCAAAATTCCACCGCTAATGGCAGTGAATGGTGCAACTGTGACCAAGCCGAAAGAGCCGATCAGCGTATGAAGCAGTTCGGCAGAAACATATTTGTAATTTAATAGAACTTCAATCGGCGTGCCTTGAGCAGTGAAAACCATAAGCAGTGCAATGAACCCACCGGAATATGCCAGAAGAAGGGTGGTCGTCATCGTGCCCATCGCCGCACGCCCGACATTCATTCCGGATCGAATGGCATCCCGGATACTGATGTCCGGTCGATTGCGAACGACCTCATCGATTGCCGAAGTGATATCTACGCTTAAATCCATCATGGCACCGGAAGACCCGATAAAGATCGCAGCCATGAATATTTGAGTCAGATTGAGATGCGTATATCCCGCATAGAGAAGGCTTTCAGACGATGACATCACTGCACCGTGGATCTTAAAAAGATTCGTAAAAATGATTCCGAATACCAGGCTTACAAGTATTCCCAATAGAGAACCGCCGGCTGCAGATAAGCACCGACGATCAAACCCATAAACCAATCCGATGATCATAAACGTCAGAATGACGCATATTCCCAAGCCGACCACGATCGGGTTAATGCCTTTGAGGTAAGAGGGGACGAGAACTTTCCAAATCATCAACACCGTCAATGCAAACGATAATATTGCGCGTACGCCCGTTCGACCGGCAAATATAATGAGCAATACGAAAAACAGAGCGGCCAGTAATATTTCCCAGTGTATTCGGTAGTGGTCGATCATCGATATGGACCTTATTTTGTCTTCGCTAAAATTGATGCGAACCAGAGCGGTATCACCCTCGGCAAAAACTTTGTCCTGTTCCATGGATCCGTTCAGCAAATTATTCGCTTCGGCGATGTGCCCCGAAAAATATCCGGAGAGGATTTCCACGGTGCAGCGTTGCTCCCCGCTTCGAATGAGACCGGTATCAACAATCGAAGAGTCGTCGACGTCGATGACACGGGCCGGTCGCAAGTCTGATTCTCCGTAAACTTTTATGTTTTCAAATTCGCTCGGTAGCAGCATGAGTACAGCGATAAGAATGACACATAGGATGACCGGTGCCCGATAGTTTATTCGAAGAAGTAATGCGTCGTTTTTTGTGGTTGTCTTCATAGTTACCTCTGGAGTGACAAAACCCACGGTGCAATACTGCGCTGTGGGTCTTGTCTGTATAATGCAGGCGGGAATGGTTATTTTATGCCCAAAAGACCGGATAGTTTTGTATAGATTTCGGTGTTGTCGTAGTAGCCGTTGAACAAATCCGCACCATTGCCTTCGGCGAAGACGGCAACCGGAACACCTGTATGCGCGTATGAAGTGAAGGAGATCCCGGCTTTATGATTGAGGATATGAGAGATGGTTACGGAAAGTGGGTTATACGAGCCATAAAGTACGTATTCTGCTTGCGCTGCGATGCCGGTTTCTTTTTCGTTTATGGCCTTTTCATAAGATGTTTTCAGTAATTCGACTTCATATTCACTCAAGACCAATCGGTCACCTTCGTCACCTGAAGTTTTGAGGCCAAAAAGCAATTCGATATCGGCCAAGACGGTTTCAAAGGATGCTTTGTCTGTTACGTATTCAGAGACATAGTCACTGTCGAATTTAGCATAAGAGATGGTCTGGCTATTAAGAAGTGTAAGATAAGTATCGTAGTCGGTGCCGGCAAAACCGATAGTCATGCCACCGGTTTCGTGGTCGCCAGTGACGATGATCAAGGTCTCGTCCGGGTGTTCGGTGGCAAAGTCGATGGCGACTTGGACGGAGTCGGCTAACGCAATGGTGTCTTGGATGGTCGAAGCAGCGTCGTTGGCATGGCAGGCCCAGTCAATTTTTCCGCCTTCAATCATCATGAAAAAGCCGCTCTCGTTGTCGAGGACTTCGATGCCTTTTTCGACATAGTCAGCCAATGACCACATGTCATCCGTGCGGTCAAGTTCGTAGGCCATGGCATCCGAATCCGCCAGATACTCGTCGATGATGATGACCTTTTCGTCTGAAGATGTCAATTGTTCGGCGTCCGCAGCAGTCAATGCAATTCTATAACCTGCTTCTTCTGCCAGTGCATACAAATCGGTTTGATCATTGTCGTTGCCGGTCGTCTTTTTCAGACCGCCGCCGGCGAAATACTCAAATCCGGAATCAATCATTTCCAGTCCGATTTCGTAATAATTGTTTCTGCTTGACTGATGGGCATAAAATGCAGCCGGCGTTGCGTGATTAATGTTAACGGAACTTATAATTCCAACTTTCATACCCAGTTGTTCATGAACTTGTTCGGTGATCGTTTCGTAGGTCTTTGTTGCCGTTTCATCGACGTTAATGGAACCGGAGTACGTCTTGTATCCGGTAGCCATCGAGGTTGCCGTCGAGGCAGAGTCCGGAGCAAAGCTGTTGCTGTCGTAAGTGCTTGCGGAACCGGCGGCCTCGAAGGCCATGAAATTCAGATTTTTGGGACCGTCGAGAATGGCACCCTGATTATCATTCAGGCTTGGTGCGGTCAGAAGATAATCATCGTCTTCCATTGCGCCCAAGTAATCGGCGGCGGCTTGGAACTGAGGATAACTCATGCCGTCTCCGATGAATAAGAACACGTATTTAGGGGTTACGCTCTCGGTGACTACAACAGTATTGCTGTTTTGAAGCGGAGCAATCTCGGCATTTGAAGTGCTCTGAGAAGTATTTGATGCCTTTGTTGACGTGGATGAAGTTTCTGTCGGTTTAGCGTTGCATGCAGCGACGGACAATATCATCAGCCCGGATAGCAGCAGTGCGATCAATTTTTTCATAACATTTTCCTCCGTTATTTCTCTTCGTTTGTCTATTCAAAGTCTAAACATCGCATGTTAATTTCAGAGCTTCGCCGAAATTATTTTTTTGTAAAGGTCATGTAATTCGTCTATATTTCGATCTGTGTGATATGATATTTTTTCAAAAGTCCGGAAGCAAAACACTGACAACAGGGTTGTGAGTATTTGATGCGACTGTGACTCTTGTAAATGACTTTTGGAGGGTTAAGTGTCTTGGCATTGGATAGATGACGCGATTTTTTATCATATATATCCGCTTGGAATGGTGAGTGCGCCGGAGATAAATGAGGGTCGGGCATCTGAGGGCGCCCGAATCCTTGAAGTGACCGAATGGATACCGCATCTTCAGTCGATGCATGTGAATGCCCTATATTTCGGTCCGGTATTCGACTCTCATTCGCACGGATACGACACATCCGACTATACTCGGACGGATCGAAGACTCGGAACAGAGTCGGACTTCAAGACGGTATTTTCGGCGCTAAAGTCGTCGGGTTTTCGGATTGTTCTTGACGGCGTATTCAATCATGTCGGACGAGAATTTTGGGCGTTTCGAGACTTACTGTTGAACAGGGAGCAATCCAAGTACCGGGAGTGGTTTTCCAATGTCTGCTTTGGTGAGCCCGGTCCGGCGGGAGACGGCTTTTCTTATGATACTTGGCAGGGACACGCGGAACTCGTGAAACTCAATTTATCGAATCCGGATGTAGTGGATCATTTGCTTGGCGCAGTCGGTATGTGGATGGACCGGTTTGATATCGACGGACTGCGCCTGGATGCGGCGGACTGTGTAGATCTTGATTTTTTCAAGCGACTCAAGGCCTTTTGCCGCCTGAAAAAACCGGATTTCTGGTTGATGGGCGAGATTATTCACGGGGATTACAACCGCTACGCCAATGAAGAGATATTGGATTCAACGACGAATTACGAATGTTGGAAAGGGATTTACTCGAGCCATAACGATCGGAATTATTTCGAGATTGCGCACTCGCTGAAGCGACAGTTTGGTCCAAACGGGATATATTCGCAATTGCGGCTCTATAATTTTCTCGATAATCATGATGTAAATCGAATTGCCGGTTTGCTTCGTGACCGGCGGCATATTTTCAATGCGTATACATTGCTCTATACCATGCCGGGCATTCCGTCGGTATACTACGGTAGCGAGTGGGGAATAGAAGGCCTTCGGACTCAAGGGCACGATGCCGATCGACCGGTGCGGCCGGCACTCAAAATTGCTGACATGCTCCATGGGGATACTTCATTGCTCTCTCATATTGAGTCGCTCGGTGCGAAAAGAATGCGATCTGAGGCGCTTCGGAGTGGTCGATATGAGGAGATTCTTGTCAAGAATGAGCAATATTGTTTTGCGAGATCGACCGTGCACGAATCGGCAGTGGTTATGCTGAATCTTTCAGATCAAACCTTTTCTTTCAATGTCTCTTATCGCGGGAAGACCTATCAGTCGGTCGTTCCGCCATGTGATTCTGTCATTCTTATTTCAGAGGAGAGTTATCATGGAGAATATTAATCCGTTGACACCTTTTTCGAAAAAGATGAAAGTCGGGAGGCATATTGCCAGAGTATTGCTGGTTGTGCTCGCGGCGGTTGTCATCATTGGCGTGATTTTTGCGATGGTTCAAAGTCGTTTCAACGGCGTCTATTTTATGCGTGGATATGGCATGTCTTTGCGGGCTCGATTTGGATTTGTTACCGTCTATCAGACCACAGACTCCTATTATTGCAATGATTCCGCCTATAGCGGGATCATCATCGGTAACACATTCTATTCGGGGATGGGCCGGTTTGACGTTGAGACCGACGGTGAGATACTCCGCCTAACAGACAAAGGTGCCCAATACACCTATGATCTTCAACGTGAATCGAATTCATTTTTTAAGAATAAATCCGAAGTGGATGAAACCCATCCGGAAGAAGCCTTTGATATGTACTACGAGATGCTTCGTGAGAATTACGCATTTTTTGATTTATATGGCGTGAATCCGGAGTCTCGATATGATCTGATTCGGTCGCGTCTTTCGAATCAGGAGATCAGCTTGGTAGAAGCGATGAAGGATTTAGTCGATGAGGTATACGACGGACATATCCTTATCGCTCATGGCGATCAGGATTACTCTCCGGCAGGTGAGAGTCCGGAGTGGATTACGGACAAGGAGCAATTGGGCGTATTGTCGGATCTTATTACGACGGTCTATGTCAAAGATTATATTAAATTCAAGGACGTATATATCCGCTATGGATTTTTGACGGAGGATACCGGATATATTGCGATGCATGCGATGGGCACGGAATCCTTTGATAAATCCAAAACAACGAAGATTGCGATGGATGCTATTATGTCGGATTATGCCAAAAAAGGGATTTCTGCCGTCGTCATTGACCTTCGGTTCAATGGCGGCGGATATGACGAAGCATCGTTATGTGTCGCGGGTTATTTTGCTCAAGAACGATATCTGGCTTACCAAAAACAGGCTTATTATAAGGACGATTACACGGCGCTTCAAAGCATGTATGTCGAACCGGCAGATTACGTGTTCGACCAGGATGTTTACGTGCTGACGAGTCCATACACGATTAGCGCAGCGGAGACGTTCTTGCGCGCGATGCTTGCCAATCCGTCTCATCGTGTAACGGTGGTGGGTGAGACGACTGCCGGAAACTATTCGGATGCGTTTGAGCGGGTCTTGCCTTTTCATGATTCGGACATCCGATACACCTTTTCGAATGAGAGATACTTCGACGCTCAGGGAAATGCGCTTGAGGGTTGCGGTGCCATTCCGGACGTTCTGATTCCGGTGTCCGTCGAGTCGGCTCGAAAAGGTCATGACGACGCACTGGACTATGTTATGGCTGAGATTGAGGCGCGCAATTGATTTGATTCCGGACCGGATATGTGAATCCTGGCCATGAGATAAATACTATCGGTTGTGGGGTGGTGCGATGAAAATAATAGTGCACGGATTATTGACAGGTTTATTTCTGCAGTTGGCTATCGGACCGATTTTTTTAATGATATTAAGGATTGCTTTTGAGGCGGATTTTCTCACGGGCATGGCTGGGGTGACGGCAGTCACATTGGTTGACTATATCTATATCACGTTATCGATTGTGGGCATCGCTCAAGTTTTGTCGAACCCGAAAATCAAAAGGCTCTTCGGACTCATCAGCGCTTCGGTAATTATGATCTTTGGAATTTTCTTGCTAATTGGCGCGCTCAAGCTACAGGATACGGCGCATGATCATCGTGCGTGGACGGTAGGAAGTGCTTTTGCAACCTGTTTTGCCCTAACCATTTCAAGTCCGCTGACACTTTTTTTCTGGAGCAGCATTTTCACGGCGAAGGCGATCGAAAAGGGCTATAACAAAAGGCAAATAGCCATCTTCGGGATCGGCGCCGGAATGGCAACATTTTTGTTTTTAGGCGCGACGGTATTCGCGTTATCCGTGTTCAACACCGTAATACCTTCTCAGATTGTTAAGGTGCTTAACATATTCGTCGCAATAGTCATGTTGCTGTATGGTGTCTTGCGATTAATACGCTGTCTTCGTCCCGAAAACGATTCTGTTGAAACACTTGGAGAAGCTCAATAAGCGCTAACCATTATAGATTCTGAGAGAGAAAATTTTATTGACAACAGGAGTGCGATATATTATGTTAAACATAATTAATGCATAATATTTACTCTGTCTATTTCCGGAGGTTATTCATGAAGAAGAGAGTCTATTCTATATTGTTGACACTTGCCTTGCTTATCTCGCTCGTACCATGTGCGGTTTTTGCATCCGGTGATGGAGATGGTTTGACCATTGATGACGCAATTCCGGTTAGTACGCAGGGAGAGTTAGAGCACGCTTTGGCGTTAACCGGAGACTTATTTATTGAGGTGGTCGATGACCTAGCTTTATCCGGTGGTATTAGTATTTCTTCCGGAAAAACAGTCATTCTTCGGTCGAGGCTTAACACCGTTAATTATCCGATTGAGATTGCACACGGAGCGACTCTGATTAATGAAGGCAGCATTTATTCAAGTGGTTATTACTCGGATGCGCCAATATCCGTTTACGGCACACTGGATAATCGCTCATCGATTGAAGCCGTTCATATTTCATGCAATTCCGGAGGCACCTTCGTTAATCAAGCGGAAGGCCTCGTTAATCGCTTTTCTCCGATATTTGCAGAAGGTGGCACGATCACAAACTCTGGGACGATTGAGTCTTACATCTATTCTATAGACGGGACGACTTCAACAATCAATGGCGTGGAGACGAATCGGATCAGGAATACCAATGCGAGAATATCTTATCAAGATATGACCTATACTCCGATTAATATCCCGCTCAATTTCGAGAAGACGATCGGGTTGCCGGGCGATGATTCTGAATGGATTTTGGATCCGCTTAGTTATTCTGTGTTTGCGCATGGTTTTCGGATTCATTTACTTGCAGGGCAAACCCTTTCTGTTCAAGTCGTTGCCGATACACTTGAATATCTTTATTTGCTGAATGACTCGCATAATAGGCTTTTTGATGGGATGGCCGGATTAGATTTTACCGTCGCTGCGGACGGTGACTATTATCTCGTTGTCGCTGGATATAGCTATGCCTCTGCCGGATCCCTGAAAATAGTTGTTCACGAAGAACCGCTACGTGGGGATTATGATTTTACGGATGATATTGAGGACATCGCTTCCGACTCTTGGTCTTGGACAGCGGCAACGAAGACACTAACATTAAGCGGTGCGACGATTGCCGGGGAGATTCTATTACCGGAAGGAGCTACCATTCAGTTAACCGAAGGGACACAGAATTATGTGATGAAGTCGATTGAGTCCTACCCGTACAACTTCGCTCCGGAATTGACGGCGGCTGTTGGATGCCGGGGAGATTTAACGATTCAGGGCTCGGGCGATTTACTGGTCACATCAGATTCGTATGGTATTTTTCCTGACGGGAAGTTGGTTGTCAACGGCGCCGGAGAGATTGAAGTCAACGCTTCAAGTACAGCTTTGAGCGGTGTTGCCGGCATAGATATTATCAATTGTGCAAGCATACTCGCCAAAGCCTGGGATGCGGCAATATTTTCCAGTGGCAGTATTTTGATAGAAGACAGTTCGGTCAAGGCCATCGGAAATTTCGGAATAATGACATCTCCCTTCGAAGACTTGCTCCTAGATGGTGTTTCGGTTGGTTATTTCGGAGGAGATATAACCATTCGTTCCAGCCACGTGATTGCGGAAACAGATAGTGGCGGAAGCGCGGCCATATACGCCGGAGATAACCTGACGGAGGAGGATGCGGAAGGACATGCTCAGATTATTCTGGATGGAGCTGTCATTACTCAGCCTGCCGCCGGAAGAATTGTTGATACCAACGCATACCAATCACGTAAGTGTCAGACTATTACAAATATCGAGGGATTGGACATGGTTACGGATTGGAGTCAAGCCTCAAAGCGTGTCGTAATCAGTCCGGTCTACACGGTGACATTTACGGATTGGGATGAGCGAGTTCTATCCACGCAATCGGTTATTTCGGGATCTGCAGCGGCGGAACCGGCGTCCCCGGAGCGCGAGGGCTATATATTTGCTGGTTGGAATTTGGCGTTCGATGTTGTCACCTCGAACCTGACAATTATGGCACTTTATACGGCAGCTCCGACACCCGTGCCGACTGTTTCGCCGACACCGACGGTAGCGCCGACAGTGGCACCAACGGCGGCACCAACAGCGGCACCAACAGCGGCACCAACGGCGGCACCAACAGTGGCTCCGACAGTGGCTCCGACCACGGGCTCAGGCACCATTGCTAAAACCGGCGAGGCTACAAGCAACTTTATGTGGTTGCCCGTTCTGCTTATTTCTGTAGCCGCTGTTTGCATTATTGGTGTCGGTACGACCCAATATCGCAGGAGATCAAAAAGAAAATAAGCAATGAGTTTTGAATTTTGCGGCCGCTCGAAAAGGGCGGCCGTTTGAATTTCATCAAAAACAGCGACAGTCCCAATCTCATGATTTGCGTCGGGATTTGGAATTTCTGGTCAAAATGTGTAAAATATTCTTATTCGTGAATTTTTCAAAATTAGAAGTAATTATAAGAAGGTGAATCATATGTCATTATCAACAACCATTCGAAATCAAAGACTGACGTTAGGCCTTAAGCAAAGCGATATTTCTTCTCGCATTGGCGGGATAACCAGACAGGCGGTTTCCAATTGGGAGAGTGGACTTTCTGTTCCGACCGAAGCACATCTCAGAAGTCTTTCGGAGATACTGTCTCTGGATGTTGACTCGCTTCGACAAATGGCCATAGAGGCAACGGATTGGAAGTCTTTCTCTGATGAGAAAATGGCAGACCGGGCACCGAAATCCAATTCGATTGCTGACTCGAAGCCGGAGTCTGTTGCTGCCACTGAGGCAGAAGGTTTGGTAAATTCCATTATCAAAGGCTTCAAGGGGTTATTCAAATAATTGCCTGGTCGATTGTCAATAATCAATTTGGCGAATAAGCATCATCTTCGATCGAGGTATATATGGACAGCATTCGTTATGAGCGAGAACTTTATGTTCCGGTTCGCGACTTTTTAGTGCGCCAAGGCTTCTCGGTTCGTGCGGAAGTCGGACATTGCGATGTCGTGGCCATGCGTGATGAAGAGATGTATATTGTCGAACTGAAGCGTCATTTGTCCTTTGATCTTCTGGCACAGGCGGTTTCGCGGCAGGCGTGTACAGATTTTGTTTATGTCGCGGTACCCAAACCCTCGGATTTGAAACTCGACAAGGCATGGCGCTCGAAGATGCGCGTCCTAAAACGTTTAGGACTGGGCTTGCTATTGGTCAGCGTTCGGCGCGACAAATACCGTGTTGAGGAAGTGTTGACGCCCGAGACCCCACAAGGTCATCGACACAATAAGAGAAAAGCCCGGTCCATTGTGCGAGAATTCGACAATCGTAGTGTGGATGGCAACATCGGCGGTTCCCGTGGTGTTCCGCTCATGACAGCTTACCGTGAAGCAGCGCTGACAATCGCATGCATCATCGCTCGTTATGGGCCGTTGAAGCCCAAAGGTATCCGCGAAAAAGGCGGCGATCCCAAGAAAACAACCTCGATTCTCAATGCAAATTTTTACGGTTGGTTTATTCGGCTAGAAGACGGTACTTATGATTTATCGGACATCGGACGAGCTGCGCCGAATACTTTCGAAGAAGTGGCGAATTCAATTAATGCGGCGCTTAATCAATCAGCAAGTGCGGCTTTCAACGCGAGAGTGATAGACGAGGTTTCAGAATCAGATGATATTCCGAAGAATGGTATGAACAATACCGAAACTAAGAGGCGAAAGCCGCGTCAGTTGAAAAGGGATGAGAAGGAGGCCAAGTAATGGAGATTCTTTATCAGGGTCACGGAAGTATTCGGGTCCAATCCGACCAAGGTGTCGTTCTCTATCTGGATCCTTGCGCCGGTGAGGGCTATGATTTGCCGGCGGATATCATTCTGATTACACATCAGCACGGCGATCACAATCAAGTTCAACTTGTGACGATGAAAGATGACGTTGAAATTTTTTCTCCGTCATCGATGATACAACATGGAGAATATCGCAGCATAGAAATCAAAGGCTATACCATTACTTCGGTTCCGGCTTATAATCGATACCATCCCAAAGAGGAGTGCGTCGGATATGTTGTGATCGTTGACGGCCTGCGAATTTATTTTGCCGGTGATACCTCTCAAATTCCTGAGATGGATAATCTACGGAAAGAGAAGATTAACTACGCATTTTTTCCCGGAGATGGCTTCTACAATATGGACGTGAAAGAATCAGAGTACTGTGCAACCATAGTTGGTGCCGACCGCTCCGTCCCCATTCATCTTGTGCCATATCATGGTCAACAAGGTGATCTGTTCAGTGAAGAGAAGGCCGAACGATTCAATCCCCGGGGATCTCTCATTCTTCGACCCGGAGATCGGGTTATTGCTTCTTTAGTCGAGGGCGGTCTTGAGGAAGAGATTGTTATCGGTGATTTTCCGGCAAATTGAAGCGAAAATTCTCTCGCCGATTATGGAATCAAAACATCCTGAATCGTATACCATATTGATGAATAGGCGTCCGTGACAGGTCATCGCTCCAATCACGCGCTCTCCTTTGGTTGCGCTGAAAGTCGGTCCGAATACGTCATCGACATGATAAGGGCCATATTCCTCGGCGATATCAACTCGTCCAAGATTCGAAAACGAAAAATCGTAGTCCATTGTGTCCACGGAATCTCGACTTGCATAGTACTCTTCAGGATAATCTATACCTTCGAGTAAATAAGTCATGAAATTATAGTAGCCGGATAGCGGCCGGAGGCTGTCAATCTGCTCGCGAAGTGCGTGCCCGATCTCCGAAGCAATATCGGGAATCGGTCGGCCCGGCGTGCAATCTATAGTTGCCTTAACTAAACCGTTATAAAGTCCGAAGAGCTTATCTGAGCCGGCACGAAGCTGTGGGCGAAAATTTACCGGACTTTGAATAATTCGCTTGTAACCGTTCTCGGGACCAAATTCTTCGGCAAACGAACTGAGCATCAGGGCACCGAGCAAAGCGTGCACAGTTACATTGTGCCGGTGTGATGCCTGAACGATAATGTCGGTCTGCGCCTTGCTGAACGCATGAGTATGTATTTTGAAATCGAGATTCGGAAAAGGTGCCGGACGAAGTGCTTTCGGAGTGTACTGCGTATAAGATTTATCATCCTTATAAGCGGGCGGATCAAATGAAAGAATCTGAGTCATGTTTTCATCGGAAATATGCTTGTGAAGCATAATCGCCCAGGAGTCTTCATCGGGGGCCGTGACAGATAGGCTCGGATCGCCCAGATGCGCCATCAGTCGCTCCAGCAAAATCGAAGCACCGACACCATCGACCACGGCGTGATGAAATACGGCTAACAGATTATTATCGGTTCCGTTTTGTAAAACGGAGAATCGAACCATCGGACCGGTCGCAGCATTGAAAGGCAATCGAATCAGATCCGTGTAGTATTTTTCCCAAGGCTCAACGTAATCGCGAATGAATGTGAGCGGATAGAAAGGGACGTTATCCGTAGTGATGAACTGTCGATGATCTTCGTGCGTCTCTACCCGAACGGCACTGAGAGGGAATTCAATTCGAATTTTTTCCAATGCTTCCCGGAGAACATCATCCTCTAATTTACCGGTGAAGTGGATGCGAAAGCCGAAAAACATGGGCCCCAAGTTGCTGTAATAGAACATGACTCTTTCGTATGATGATGTCTCTCTCCTCATGCGGTGAAATCCTCCGATAATTCTTCTTCAGAATGGCTTGCTCCGACTAAGCGATTCATCCATCGACCGGAGCGATAACGGATCATACCAATGACCATTTTGGTAACTTCCTCAACGGCCGCGGCTGCAAAAATTAAGGGTATCGGCAGATGCAAAAGGAACCCGGCGATTGCCGCAATCGGCACACCCACCAGCCACACGCCGCCGACATCAACCACCATGCTGAACACGGTATCACCGCCGGCTCGGAAGATGCCCATGTGGAAAATGATATTTGATGCCTTAGCCCACATGACAATGGCAATGACCAAAAGAATTTCTCTTACGTAACGTTGGCTGGTTGAACTGAGCTCTGTATAAAGTGATGCAATCGGGATTCTGGCCCAGATCAGAATCATCGAAAGAACAATCGACATACCAAGCCCGATCATAAGAAAATAGCGTGCGTAGGCCTTCGCTTTTTTGAACTCGCCGGCTCCGATGCGATTGCCGACCATGATACTGCAAGCACTTCCGATGCCGGTGAAAAAGATCAGGCATAGACGCTCGATGCTGCCGGAAATATTGAACGCAGATAAAAAGTCCGTGCTGATATGACCATAAATTACGGCATACATGCTGAAGCCGGCAGACCAGCCGACGCTTTGAAGGACAACCGGCAATACACGCTTGATGTATTTTACAAACAAATCCTTCGGGAAAACCATAATGTCCGAAAGGCGAATCGCTGCAGGCAATTTCCGAGAATAGGTCAATGCCAATATGATTGATGTTTCAATGATGCGTGCAATCAGAGTCGCATATGCGGCGCCGGCCACACCCAGCCGAGGTGCCCCGAACTTGCCGAAAATCAGGATGTAATTTAAAACGGTATTGGTGATGACGCCGACAAAGCTGCCAATCATGGGGTAAATGACGTTCTCTGTACTCCTCAATACCACCGCATAGTTAATGCTCAGCGCCGTTAATAAAAATGTAAACGATATGATCCGAATATATTCGCCGCCCAAAGCAACGACAGCGGCGTCGGGAGAAAAAATCCGAATTGAGATGTTTGGGAAAAGAAAGGTTAAAAGCGTGAATATAGAAGCAATTCCCATAGTCAATCGAATGCCGATACCCATAACCGTTCGGATGTTCTTAATCTCGCGAGCCCCCCAGTACTGGGAAGTAAATATAGCAGAACCGCTTGCCATACCAAAGACCAACATGTTAAAGACAAAAAAGAATTGGTTCGCGCTTCCGACTGCCGCGACACTGGTTTCGCCGAGGCCTCCGATCATAAAGACATCAATAAAATTCAGAGACGCAGACAGCATATTCTGAAGCAATATCGGTGTGGCAATGATGAATAGTCGCCATACAAAAGACTTATCAGTATTGTTATTCATAGCATTCTCCGATTAAAGGAATTTTATGACTATTCTACTCCTAAAAATATACCAAAACAACACAAATGTTCTGTCTCAAATAATCTTTTATCCCTTGAATCACGGAAATAACAAGTGCTATAATCGTAAAGAGCCACTGAGGGCAATCGGGCGTCTCAACAAAGAGACCGCCCTTTTTTTGTGAAAACGGAGGAATCGGTAACCATGAAGAGCATAGGATTCGATAATGAGAAATATCTGCAGATGCAGTCGCAAAATATTCGTGATCGAATCAATTCATTTGGCGGGAAGCTATATTTAGAATTTGGCGGCAAATTATTCGATGACTATCATGCGTCACGAGTCTTACCCGGTTTTCAGCCGGACAGTAAGGTCAAGATGCTTCTGGAGCTTAAAGAAGAAGCTGAGATTGTCATCGTCATTAGTGCCGACGCCATAGAGAAGAATAAGCGCAGAGGGGACTTGGGCATCACTTACGACCAGGATGTTTTGAGACTCATCGACGCTTTTACCGGAATCGGATTATATGTCGGCAGCGTTGTCATTACCCAATACGCCGCGCAACCTTCTGCTAAGCAGTTCCAAAAAAGACTCAAACAATTGGGAGTTCAAGTCTTTAGACACTATCCGATTCCCGGGTACCCATCCAATATTGCGGGTATTGTCAGTGATGATGGATATGGTCGCAACGACTATATCGAGACCAAGCGTTCACTCGTCGTTGTGACAGCGCCGGGTCCGGGTTCCGGCAAAATGGCGACGTGTCTGTCACAGCTATTTCACGAACACCAACGAGGCGTGAATGCCGGATACGCTAAATTCGAGACCTTTCCGATTTGGAATCTATCCTTGCAGCATCCTGTGAATTTAGCTTACGAGGCAGCTACCGCGGATCTCAATGATGTCAATATGATAGATCCGTTCCACTTAGAGGCTTACGGCAAAACGACCGTTAACTACAATCGGGATGTCGAGATTTATCCTGTGGTTCATGCGATTTTCGAAAGAATATACGGTGTATCTCCTTATAAAAGCCCTACGGACATGGGCGTCAACATGGCAGGATTCTGTATTACGGATGACGAGGCCTGCATCAAGGCGTCCCACAAAGAGATTATCCGTCGATTCTTTCAGGCGAAATGTTCTCTTAGAAAAGGAATTGCAGAGCCGGCAGAAGTTGCGAAGCTGGAGCTCTTGTTGAACAAAATGGGCATTGCCGAGACAGACCGCCCTGCGGTGGTTGCATCGCGTGAACGCGCAAACAAGACCGGCGGCCCGGCGGTTGCCGTCGAACTCACTGATGGAACCGTGGTTACCGGTAAAACCACGCCGTTGCTTGGCGCCTCGGCCGCGTTGCTGCTCAATGCACTCAAAGTTTTGGCCGGTATACAGCATGATATTCTCTTAATATCTCCGATTGTCATTGAGCCGATACAAGATCTTAAGATCAATCATATGGGCAATCACAATCCGCGATTGCATACCGACGAAGTATTAATTGCACTGGCGATTTGTGCAGCGACGAATCCGATGGCGGCACGGGCAATGGAGCAACTAGAGAAGCTTCGCGGATGTGATGCTCATGCCACGACGATTCTTTCTCATGTGGATGAAAACGTTTTTATGAAGCTGGGTGTCAGCATAACGTCCGAGCCGGAATACCAGACAAAGAAGCTTTATCATCCGCAGAAATAATCGGGATCATTCGCTTTACGAGGCGCATTATTTTGAGACAGCCCCATATTAATAAGAGGGGTTACATGTAGTTATCGGGATCTTTTTCGAGCCAGCTACAGACCATCAGAATGGCCCAAGCCGCTTCAAACGGTCGATTCCAAACAGGAATAATCCCCTCGTCCAACAGCGCTTTGTTGCTGCTGTAGAGTGTCTTGTCCGAAAGCATCGGTGCCATAAAAATCCGCTTTCCGCGAGCGTCGCAAAGTCGTTTCAGATACAAAACGGAGTAAGGATTATCCTCACTCAAAGCGTTAGCGGTTCCGGAATGGTGAGTTCGAATTAATGTGTACTTAAAATGCGGCGATCCGATGGGGTAATGATCAAAACGCGCCGAGGGAACTGCAGGGAGACAGAGCACCGTTTCCGAGACGGGGAGTTTATCAAGCTTCTTGAGCGCGCCTACTAGAGCCGCACCACCCTTGAATGGTTTGACCGGGGAAAAATCGTCTGAAGGGTGAAACGTTCCCTTCGAAATTCGACCGGCCACTTTATTATTAAAGCTCGAAAAACTGTCCGAATCTGCTTCAGCGCTTTGAATTAAAGACGCATGGTGAACGTACGTCTTTCGGTCTTGCGCGCGACCGACGACATAAACACCACGCTTGAGTTGATACGCAAGAGCGATGGCGGATTTGAAATTGCCGCGCGCATCACTTTTCGGATCCTGTATGGGTTTATTACTTCCGAAAAAGATAACCGGAACCGTCAGATGAGACAGAAAAATGTGACCGAGCTGAGCGGAGAACGCCAGGGTATCGGTACCGTGCGCAATCAAAACAGCTCGGTGCTTCAGTGGTGAGAAATTATCGATGACGGATGAAAACAACACGCGATACATCTCCGGGGTCATGTTTTCGCTCAGGACGCTCAGTGGCTCAATGATATCAAAAACCGGTCGCTCCTCCGGGACTAAGTCAAGAATGGCATAGGGACCGGCACCGAGTTGTAAGGCTTGCTTATGAAGACGGGACGCGATGGTGCCGCCGGTAAATACCATAAGTATTTTATTCGCAATATTCACTGCCGAAGTCTCCTTATCAAAGATCGGATGCCGCCGGGTTATTTATAGACGGCAGTGATGTGGGCATCCGCGGACAATGCCGCGACCAGACCTTCTCCCAGTGCCTTTGCAATTTGCAACGGTTTGCCGGTGCAATCTCCTGCGGCATACATTCCCTGAATGCTAGTGGCTTGAGAGCGATCTGTTCTTATATAGTTATCGATGAGTTCAATGCCGGGCGCGAGAGTCGTCGGAGCAATAGACGCGCGAAGAATGAAAACCCCGTCGACCGGGTAAGACTTGCCGTCTGCCTTAACTCCGCTGAGTCCGGTTTCTCCTTCGATAATATATGAAGCAGCCGTAATCAATCCGTCAAACTCACCTTCCTGAATATCGGAAAACCATTTTTTCATATCGGCTGCGGACGCGAAAAAATGAACTTTGCAGCCAATCTTTTTGAGGTGTCTTGCTTCCTCAAGGGCATCCGCGGCTTTGGCGATAATGGCGACCGATTTATTGCGATAAAGCATCCCGTCACAAGTGGCGCAGTAGCTTACACCGCGACCCAAGAAGCGCTCTTCTCCCTCAAAAGCCTTGAAGGCTGAAACGCCTGTAGACAAGATGACCGTATTGGCCGAAATGATGTTCGTGCCAAATGCGACCTGAAAAATGGTTTTCTTTTCATCGATCGGCATCGGCATGACCATCAGTACCTGGGCTCGGGTTTCTTCGGCACCCATCGAAAGCGCATGTTCACGAAGACTTTCAAGGAGATCGGCGCCGCTAATTCCGGGCATGCCGGGCATATTGTCGATGATGCCTGCCCTGAATAAATAACTGTTCTTGTAGTCTGCGGATAAAATCAAAGCGCTTCTTCCGCGCGTCCGTGCATTAATCGCCGCACTGTACCCTGCAGGACCTCCGCCGATAATCGCTATGTCGACCGGGTTGGCGCTATACTTTTCAAAAGCTTCGTCCGGAGTCAGGATCATGTCTTCTATCTTCATTGAAATTACCTCGTGTTTTCGGAATGGCTAACTCTGTTATAATAAAAACAAAAAATTGCACATTTGTCGATGCACGAAAAGAGGTTTTATGCGACTGGTCAGTTGGAATGTCAACGGTATTCGAGCCGTTGCCCAAAAAGGGTTCTTGGAGAGCTTCGAAAATTTCCGTGCGGATATCATCTGTCTTCAGGAAACAAAAGCAATGCCTGAGCAAGTACCTCCCGAACTCAAGGAGATTGAGGGATACCGATCCTATTTTCACTCTGCAGAGCGAAAAGGTTATTCGGGAACGGCGCTTTATACTCGCGAAGAACCTTTAAGTGTGACGTTCGGACTGGGTGAGGATCGATTTGATCACGAGGGTCGAACGATTTGCGCGCGATATGAAGATTTTGTGCTTTATAACATCTATTTTCCGAATGGCGGACAGGGTCCGGATCGCCTTGCGTTCAAACTGGATTTTTATGATTGTTTTCTTTCGAGAATTCGAAACCATATCGCTTCAGGCGAAAATGTCATCGTATGCGGAGATGTTAATACGGCGCATCGGCCAATCGATCTTTCTAATCCGACGGCAAACTCAAAAGTATCCGGCTTTTTGCCTGAGGAGCGTGTCTGGATTGATCGTTTCATCGAAGACGGATTGGTTGACACGTTTCGTTATAAGTATCCGGATGCCGAGGACAAATATACGTGGTGGTCCTATAAAACATTCGCACGTGATCGCAATGTCGGTTGGCGTATTGACTATTTTTTCACGAATCAGGCACTAATTAATCGTGTCTCCGATTCCAATATTATGTCGGACGTCATGGGCTCAGACCATTGCCCGATTTATCTCGATATGGAGTGATTTTGGCCAAAGTACTTCCAAATGCCGATGATTTGCCTAAGATAATTGAAATAATCCGGTTAGGACTGTGATACAATTGCGGTGTTCGCTTTTTTTTATTGACGTAAAGTAGAGGAAATAGTATGTCAAAATTAGTTCGAAAAATAACAATTTCATTAGTAATCGCTTCACTGACGTTCGCATTATCGATTGTGACCGGATGCGAGGACAAGAACAAGAACGAAACTAACGTGCTGCCAACGGGTGATGTCACCATCTCAGATTCGAACTTATCTTCGGATTCGACCGTGACTGACTCTTCCGACAACACATCTTCAACGAATGGCGGATTGCTGACGATGGAAGATGTATATGGTAAAGACATGATGTCGAATCTCAACAAGACATATACCATTGCCGGAAAGAACATTACTAAGAGTGAGTATAATTTTTACTACATTAACGCCTTTACCGAGCTCTCTACTTATGCATCTTACGGCTATTATCCCGCAACCGCGGAAGGACTCATTGATCTTTCCGCCACTTGCGACCTGCTCTATCCGGAGACCGGTACTTGGAATGACTATTTAAATGATTATGTTGAGCGCGAAATTCAGAAGAGTTATCTGATCGAAGGACTTGCTGAAGCTGAAAACATCACCTTATCGCAGACTATTCTCGATTCCTTGGATGCGAACATCGATGCGATTCAGCAGACCGCAGACGCGGCAGGATTTGAAGTGGATGCCTATATCGGTCAATATTTTGGAACTGACATGACGCTTGACCAATACCAATCCATCATGTATCGATACTATTTGACCGGACATTACATCGATCAATATGTAGCCAATTTCGATTACTCCGACCAAGATATTTTGCTTCCGACCGTTCGGCATATTTTGATTGCTGCCAAGAGCGATTCGGATGAAGCGACACTCGCTGAAGCCAGACAAAAGGCTGAGGCGGTGTTAGAAGAAGTCGACTCTTATGACAACATGGTACTTGTCGGAGACCGGGAAATGCGCGACGGCAATGCCGCGGAATCTGCAGAGTATACTGTTTCGCGCGGACAAATGGTGCCGGAATTCGAAGACTGGTGTTTTACGGATGGCAGGGTTGAAGGCGACAAGGGGATTGTTCAGACGACTTACGGTTTTCATGTGATGTTTTTTGTCGGCAACAAGGAAGCTTCAGATGATCAGAAGAAGACCATCGCACAGAATGTATTAGGAAAACTATTGACCGATAAGGTTGAATCCGGAGAATATGAACTGGTGCCGGTCACTTGATTATTTGTGTCAGCCTTCTGATCGCATAATTCTCGGCAAACGTTTTGTAAATTTGCTGACTTATATCGATAATCGAGCTGCGTCTGTGAGACAATATTCACAGGCGCGGTTTTTTTGTGCAATACTTTTATTGATACAAGTGATTAAGAATCCTACGGAGGTGAATAAGAATGCAGAATTTTAATTTTCACAGTCCCACGCAATTTGTTTTTGGAAAGGATACCGAGACACAGGTCGGAGCACTTTCCAAGAAATATGGAGCAAAAAAGATATTAATTCACTATGGCGGAGGCTCGGTAATCAAGTCCGGACTGATGGATCGTGTTCGCGAATCAATTCGTGCGGAAGGTTTGGAATATGTTGAGTTGGGCGGCGTTATGCCGAATCCGATTGACACCAAAGTTTACGAAGGCATTGAGCTTTGCAAGAAAGAATCTGTTGACTTTATACTTGCCGTCGGCGGAGGCTCAACGATTGATTCAGCCAAGGCAATCGGTATCGGTGTGAAGTACGACGGTGATTTTTGGGATTTTTACGCAGGTAAGGCTCAAGCCACAGCTACGATTCCGGTTGCGACGGTTCTTACGATAGCCGCTGCCGGATCGGAGGGTTCGGAAAGCTCGGTCATTACAAAGACGGAAGGCAGCTATAAGCGCGGCTATTCCAATGATGTTATTAGACCGGTGTTTTCGGTTCTTAATCCGGCGTTAACACAGACCTTGCCACTCAATCAGACGGCAGCGGGCTCTGCGGATATCATTGCTCATATCCTCGAAAGATATTTTACAAATACCAAGAACGTTGAGACCACCGATCGACTTTGTGAAGCGCTATTGATTTCAATGATCAACGAGGTTCCGAAAGTTATTCTGGATCCGAATGATTATGAAGCACGTGCCAACATCATGTGGGCCGGAATGGTTGCGCACAACAATATTGTCGGCGTTGGAAGAGAACAGGATTGGAGCAGTCACGGACTGGAACATGAGTTGTCTGCGTTGTATGGCATTGCTCACGGAGCCGGTTTGGCGATTGTTTTCCCGGCTTGGATGAAGTACAACTGCGCTCACGATCCGATGCGATTTGCTCAACTGGCTGTTCGGGTTTTCGGTTGCAATATGCACTTTGATAATCCGATGCGTACCGCTGTCGAGGGTATCGCGAGATTGGAGAGTTTCTTTGTGTCATGTGGATTGCCGACGCGTATAGAGCAGATCAACGGCAAAAAAGAAGATATCCCTTATCTGGTTGAACATCTCGGGCTTGAAGGCGGCACTTTGGGTTCTTTTGTAAAGTTGACAGAAGAGGACTGTGCTAATATTTACACTTTGATGTTTGATATGTGATCATGTTTTTTGTACAATAAGATTTCAATCAATGAAATGTCCAAAGGCGGCCGTTTTATGGGCCGCCTTTGCTATGGAATTCTTGCGCTGTTTGGGCTGTCCGTGATAGAATTCTCTAAATAAAATCGCAGAAAATCCAGGTCGGGATGGAAAGGGATGTGCAGATGGAATATATGAACGGTATGGGTCTTCTTGAAGCAACGACATTGGATATGCTCCGTAAGAGTGCACAGAATAATCAGCCGATTCAAATTCATGGTGCCATTCATAATATACGTGACATGGGAGATTTTGCCTTTGTCATTCTTCGTATTCCGGATGCTCTGGTGCAATGTGTTATAGATAAGTCCGGGGAACCAGGTGCAGTGTTCGAGTCTTTACAGATGGAAACGACGCTTCGTATGGATGGTATAGTTCGCTTGGAAGAGCGGGCCCCCGACGGCGTTGAATTCTTGCCTTCCTCAATCACACCCCTTTCAACGCCTGTCGAAGCAATGCCGGTCAATATTTCCAAGCGGTTTAGAATGAACGTCAACCTTGACACGGATTTGTCGAATCGGCCGCTGACTTTGAGATCAGGGGAATTACGGGCAAGATTTCGCATCCAGGCTGCGATAGTTCGGGCATATCGTGATTTTTTGGAGCGCAATGGTTTTGTGGACATTCGCACACCGAAGATTGTCGGCGGTAACGCTGAGGGTGGCACCAATGTATTTCGTCTGGACTATTTCGGGAGAAAAGCATTTTTAGCACAGAGTCCGCAATTCTATAAGCAGACCATGGTGGGAGTATTCGAGAGAGTTTACGAAGTAGGACCTGTTTTCCGCGCAGAAAAACACAGCACGAATCGCCACCTCAACGAATATATCAGTTTGGATTTTGAGATGGGCTATATTAATTCCTTTTACGATATTATGAATATGGAAACGGCTTTGCTCAAGCATATTTTCGCAACCCTCGAAAAGGATTGCGAACGCGAATGTAAAGCGTTAGGCGTTGTTATTCCAAAGTTTGATCAAATTCCTGTCATTCGTTTTCGTGACGCCAAAGACGCGGTTGCGGAGAAGTATGGTCACAAGATCAAAGATCCGTTCGATTTAGAACCGGTCGAAGAGCAATTGATCGGACGTTATTTTAAAGAAGAATTCGACAGTGATTTTGTGTTTGTCACACACTATCCTTCCAAGAAGCGACCCTTCTATGCGATGGACGATCCCGAAGATCCGGCGTTTACTCTTTCTTTTGACTTGCTGTTCAGAGGTATGGAAGTGACTACCGGTGGTCAGCGTATCCACGATTATCAAGCGCAGGTCGACAAAATGGTCGCGCGTGGAATGGATACGTCCGGTTTTGAGAATTACCTGATGATTCATAAGCACGGCATGCCTCCTCACGGGGGGCTCGGCCTTGGACTTGAACGTTTGTGCATGAAGATTTTTGATGACAATAATGTCCGATACAGTACTCTCTTTCCAAGAGATATGAACCGGCTGGAACCGTAACATAGGAGGCGAAAGTGGAAATTTCCAAAGAATTGGTTGCATACTTAGAAGACTTAGGGCGGATTCGACTTTCTGAAGAAGAGCAGAATAAGGCGATGAAAGATATGGGCGCAATCCTTGATTATGTTAATAAACTCGAAGAACTGGATACGACAGGCGTCGAGCCGCTCAGCCACGCGATGACTTATACCAATGTTTTTCGCGAGGATCGTGTGACAGATGGCGAAAAACGGGAAGACATGCTCTCCAATGCGCCGCAACAGAAAAATGGTTGCTATAAAGTACCCAAAACCGTTGAATAATCGATTAATCAGCGAAGGAAGAAGGACCATAAAACATGACAACCGAACAATATCTTCAAATGTCCGCACTCGAGCTCGGCAAGGCAATTCGTGAAGGACAGACGACCAGTCCGGAAGTCGTAGAGGCTTTTTATAAGCAAATTGAGAAGACGGATAAGACGTATTCCTGCTTTATCAGCCTGACTAAGGCATTGGCCATTGAAAAGGCAAAAGAGGTTCAGGCCCGAATTAATGCCGGGGAATTTATCTCCGATGTTGCCGGCGTGCCGATTGCACTGAAGGATAATATTTGCACCAAGGGACAGCGCACAACATGTGCGTCCAAGATGCTCGATAATTTTACGCCACCATACTCCGCGACAGTTTATCGCAAGCTTGAAGACTCCGGCATGATTCTTGTCGGTAAATTGAATATGGATGAGTTTGCAATGGGCTCAACGACAGAGACGTCATATTTCGGCGTTACAAAGAATCCATGGGATATTAAAAGAGTTCCCGGTGGATCTTCGGGTGGCTCGGCTGCAGCCGTAGCGGCGCGTCAAGTGCCTGCGGCACTGGGGTCAGATACCGGTGGGTCAATTCGCCAACCTGCTTCTTATTGTGGCGTATCCGGAGTCAAGCCCACTTACGGAACGGTTTCTCGTTTCGGTGTCGTTGCATTCGCTTCGTCACTTGATCAAGTGGGGCCGATAGCAGGAGATATTTATGATTGTGCTGCAGTGCTTAATATCATTTCCGGCAAGGACGAAAAAGACCAGACGTCCGTCGAGACGAAACCGATCGACATCGATAAGGCGCGTTCAACGGATCCGAAAACACTTCGAATCGGCGTACCTCGCGAATATTTTGGCGCGGGCATTGAGCCGGATGTGGCCGATGCTGTCCGAAAAGCAATTGATATTTACCGCCAACTCGGTGCTCAGGTTGAAGAATTTGACCTGCCGATTGTAGAGTATGCCGTCCCAACCTACTGTATTATTTCGGCGGCGGAAGCTTGCTCGAATCTTGCCCGCTTTGACGGTGTTAAATACGGATATCGCTCACCTGAAGCAACCGATCTGATCGATCTTTACATAAGGAGTCGAAGCGAAGGTTTCGGCATGGAAGTCAAGCGTCGCATCATGCTCGGTAATTTTGTGTTGTCCTCGGGCTATTACGACGCCTATTATCGCAAAGCCTTACAGGCAAAGGGATTAATCAAGAAGGCATTCGACGAGGCTTTTGGCAAATACGACGTCATCGTCGGACCGGTTGCGCCCACTACGGCTCAACGGCTCGGTGAAACGCTTCAAGATCCTCTGAAAATGTACCTTGGCGATATTTACACCGTCCTCATTAATATTGTCGGTCTTCCGGCAGCATCCATTCCTTGTGGGTTTGATAAGAAGGGATTGCCTGTGGGTCTTCAAATTCTCGCCAAGCACTATGATGAACAGACATTGGTCGGCGCCGCCGCGATATATCAGAACCACACGGCATTTCATAAGCAAAGACCTGCGGAGGTGATATCATGAGCCAATACGAAACCGTTATCGGCTTGGAAGTTCACGTCGAACTATCAACGCTATCCAAAATATTTTGCGGGTGCTCAACGGCGTTTGGCGGCGAAGAAAACTCGCACGTTTGTGAAGTTTGTTCGGGCATGCCCGGTACGCTTCCGACCATGAATAAGAGTGTCGTTGAATATGCGATCAAAGCCGGCTTGGCCTTGAACTGTGAGATTACCCGGCTCAATAAGTTTGATCGTAAGAACTACTTTTATCCGGATCTTGCTAAGGCCTACCAGATATCGCAGCTCTATCTGCCGATTTGCAGAAACGGTCATGTGGATGTGGTAGTTGAAGGTAAAACGTCAAGAATCGGCATCCATGAAATACATATGGAAGAGGACGCCGGTAAACTGGTTCATGACCCGTGGGATGACTGCACGTTGGTCGATTATAACCGTAGTGGCGTGCCTTTGATTGAGATCGTATCCGAGCCGGATTTTCGTCTCGCCGAAGAAGTGATTGCGTATCTTGAAAAACTTAAGACAACGCTTCAATATCTTGGTGTATCCGACTGCAAAATGCAGGAAGGCTCGATGCGCGCGGATATCAATCTGTCAGTTCGCAAGGTCGGAGACCGAGTTTTCGGGACAAGAACCGAGATGAAAAACATGGCTTCGCTTAAGTCCATAGTCAGAGCGATCGAAGGTGAATCCAAGCGTCAGATTGAGCTTATCGAATCCGGCGGAACAGTCCGTCAAGAGACGCGTCGCTGGGACGACAATAAAGATAGTTCTTATGCTATGAGAAGCAAAGAGAACGCCCAAGACTATAAGTATTTTCCGGAACCGGATTTAATGCCGATAGAGATTACGGAGGAAGAGATTCAAAGAATCAGAGATTGCCTTCCCGAGCTTCGCGAAGCCAAGATGGCAAGGTATGTCGGTGAATTGGGATTGCCGGAATACGATGCCGAGATTCTGACCGGATCCATGCCGCTTGTGACATTGTTTGAAAAGACGATTGAACTTTGCGGTAACGCGAAAGAGGCATCCAACTGGATTATGACGGATGTCCTGAAAATGTTGAATGATTTCCAATTACAGCCGGAAGATATGAGGTTTGAAAAAGATTCTCTCGGGAAAATCATTCGGATGGTCAACGACGGTAAAATCAATCGCACGACCGGAAAGAAGGTTCTTCAAGCAGTGTTTGAACACAATGCGGAACCTGAGTCCTATGTTGTCGAACATGGGCTTTCGCAAGTGTCGGATGTGTCAGCAATTGAGCCTTTGATCAAGGCTGTTTTGGAAGAGAACGAAAAAGCCGTGTCCGAGTATCGTGCGGGAAATGCAAAGAGCATGCAGTTCTTGATTGGACAGTCCATGAAAGCGTTAAAGGGCAAGGCGGATCCTCAAGCTGTTCGCACCATTCTAACCGCACTTCTTGACGCTTGATTCGACGCCTCTTAATCGCATCGCCCCCGGAGTCCTTGTTAATAACTTTGAAATCTGATATATTTTCTTTTGTAGATTGTTGAATTGGCAATCAGAAAAACACACAAGAACACAGGCGCCTTCGGCGCTCTGAAAGGAAGGACAGGAGTTACTGTGCCCGATGACAGTATAGGCCGAATAGTTATCGACCTTATTATCGTTTCTATTTTCGTCTTAATTAATGCATTTTTTTCTGCGACCGAGATGGCCGTAATTTCGTTAAATGATAATAAAATTCGCAAAATGAGTGATGAAGGCAGCCGCAATGCCAGGCGCGTCCTCAAGTTCATCGAAAACCCCGGTACTTTTTTAGCAACGATTCAGGTTGGGGTGACACTTGCCGGATTCTTGTCATCTGCTTTCGCGGCGGATAAGTTTTCGGATCGGTTGACGATGGCTGTGGACCCTAACGGTCTTTATCCGTTTATCCGAACTTTAAGCATGGTCTTAATTACTTTGATTCTTTCGTATTTTTCGCTGGTGCTCGGAGAACTTTTTCCAAAACGTGTCGCGCAAAAATATCCGGAACGCGTTTCTTTTTTTGCTGCATCCATCGTACAAGGTTTCGGCTACGTATTGAACCCGTTTGTTAAATTTTTGACGTTATCTACAAACGGGCTGCTAAAACTAATCGGCATTGACCCGAACGCTAATGATAAGAACGTCACTGAGGAAGAGATACGAATGATGGTTGACGTCGGCAGTGAATCCGGCAGCATCGAAGACGAAGAGAAACAGATGATTCAGAACATTTTTGAGTTCAACGACAAAGAAGTATCCGAAATCATGACTCATCGTCGAAAAATCGTATCGTTGCCTTTAGATGTCGATTTTGATGAAGTTATGCGTATCGCCAAGGAAGAGAAATATACAAGAATTCCGGTATACCGTGACACAATAGACGATATTGTCGGCATCCTTCATATCAAGGACTTGTTGGGTTTTTCCATGTGCTCGGAGAGAAGCGAGGAATTTGATCTTGAGTCTTTGTTGCGAAAACCTCTGGTCGTTCATGAGACCAAGAAAATATCATCCCTATTTCGCGAAATGAAAAAGGGCAGTATGCAAATGGCAATTGTTATCGATGAATATGGCGGCACGATGGGGCTTGCGACTATTGAAGATATGCTTGAAGAAATTGTCGGAAATATTACGGATGAATTTGACGAAGAAGAGCCCCAATTCTTATTGCTTCCGAACGGAGACTACATGGTATCCGGAGATATGACGCTTAATGATCTTGAGAGTGCTATCGGTGTCGATCTTCCGGATGAAGACTACGATACGATTGCCGGATTTACGATTCAATTGCTTGATCGCATTCCCGTGAAGGGGGAAAATCCGGTTGTCAATTACAAAAATATAGAAATTAAGGTTGAACAGGTTCAGGATAAATGGATTTCAAAGCTTCGTCTGACAATTACTCCGGAAGAAGAGAAATCAGAAGATTCCGAAAACAATGACTCTGCGCCGGATTCCCAATAAAGGAGTGACCGTTTTGAGATATGACGCTGTACTTTATGATTTTGACGGAACACTGGTAGACACCATACCGATGATCGTCAATAGTTTTCATTTTGCTTATAAAAAGGTGCTAAACGTTCGCAAGAGTGACGATGTGATCAAGTCAACTATCGGATTACCGCTATGGACGGCTTTTCAGGAGTACGACGCTGAGACTCAGAAGGCTTTGCATGCTGCATACCAGGAAGAGAATGAGAGATTGCTTCCGCATGCCGTCGAGATTTTTGACGGTATTGAAAGCGGATTGCGAAAACTTAAAGCGATGGGCGTCACGCAGGGCGTGGTTACATCCAAACGGAGAGAGCCGGCAATATTTACAATGAAGCAATTCAATATAGATTCCTTTTTTGACATCATTGTTTCAAGAGAAGATACTACGGAACATAAGCCGGGACCGGCACCTCTTCTGTTTGCTGCCGAGCAGCTCGGGGTTTCGGATATGAGGCGCATTTTATATGTCGGTGACAGCGTGCACGACCTTCGCTGTGCTCATAATGCCGGTACAGATTCTGCTGCAGTATCTTGGACAAGGATGCCGGAAAATGAACTTCGGGCAGAATATCCGACATATTGGATTGAGTCGCTGAGTTCCATTTCTTGCATTCTTGAATCGCGCGAATTATAATAGGCGTGCTGTCGAAAAATAAACATCGAAGGACGGAAACCAAAATGGATTACAATAAGAAGGCCGCCAAGAAGAAAACAAACAAGAAACCTCTCCTTAGCGAACAGACAAAGCGTCGTATCGCAGTAGCCTGCCTCGTTATGTTCCTCGTGGTTTCTGTCGGAGGATATTTTATCTACTTTACCGGTGTTCTGGCCAATGTTCTGACCGGTGTTTCCTACTACCGAACCGACGCTGACGGTAAGGCTGTCAGTATTTATGATGCGAAGGTCACCGAGCTGAATTATTACTATTCGGCGGTGTATTCACAGTATAGACAGTACGGCATTCTTAACGATTCAATTACTGTTGATACCGTTTTCAATCAAGCAGACGGTACGACATACGGTGATCTTTTATATGAATCTGCGGCAGATAGCTTAGAGCAAGTTATTCTTTATAATATCGAAGCAGAAAAAGCCGGTTATAAATCGGAGTCAGCAGATGCTGCTGCAGAGGCTATGGTAGAGACGCTTCGCGAGACAGCTAAGAGCAATAATATGACCGCCGATGATTACCTGAATGCCCTTTATGGAAGAGGCATGACGGTTCGTGTTTTCAAGGATATTGTCACTCGCGAGTTGATGGCTGACGAGTACAAAGAATATTTACTCCAGACGCAATTCAGGCCTTCTGAAGAAGAAATTTTATTACTTAGAGATATGAGTCCCGCAGATTATGGCACAGTGACTTACAACGCGTATTTCTTTGGCGCTGAATATGTTGAGGATCAAGATCCTGCCAAGATCGAAGAAGCACACAAGGCCGCAGTTGCTAAGGCTCAAGCGGTTGTGGATTCGACAGTTGACCCTGCCTCTTTCAGAGAAGCTTGCATGGGATTGTTAACCGGCGATGCTCTCGGACGTTTTGCACTTGATGCAGATCCTACCTTCAATGAGAATGCGCCTTCCAACGCGGTCAAGCAACAGAATCAACAACTCAAAGACTACCTGTTTTCTTCGGACAGACAGGCCGGAGATGTGACTGTCATCGAAGATGAGATGGGTGCTTATGCGGTATATTTCGGCTCTCGCAATTTTGATGAGAATCCGACCGTATCGTATCGGGTACTTTATTTGGAAAACGATGAAGCGGTCTCGGGCGATGCCGTAAAAATATCTGCGGAAAACACTAAACTGGTCCAGGAAATTAACGAAATCAAGGCCGGAGTCACGGACGAGGCTTCGTTTATCAGTGCCGTTAAGTTAAAGTCCGACGAGAAGTCGCGACTGAACAGCGGCGCTCTTGTGACCGGTATCACCGAGGCGTCTTTCGACGAGATTGAGAACATAGCTGAGTCTGAACTCGTATTTTCACAATGGTTGTTCGATGCTAACCGTGCATATGGGGACATGACCATCGTTGAGCGTGATCAAGGCGTATCCCTTGTCTACTTTGTTGACAGCTGTCCGGCATGGATTGACGCAGAGATGGCAAGTATTGCGCAAACTCGTTTGAATGAATGGGTTTCTTCACTCGACCCGCAGAACTTAATCACCTATAGCATTCACACTAAAAACGTTGATTTTATGACCTACTAGTCGTTGGATTGAAGTCCTGAAATCAATCCTGAAATCATTCATCAATATTTCGTTGACACTTGACATCGAGAGTGCTATCATGCTATAGCGCGTCATAAATTGGAGGCCTGTCGCCTTTTGCCATCCCGGTTTCGGCCGTCGGATGTGTGAAGTTGGCACAGATGCCCTGATATTGCCTCTTTTAGTGGCGTGACATTCCTGGCGCAAGCCGGATAATTCGAGAGGTGATGTGTAATGGTGCGTCCCGTCAAGCAGGGAAGAGTTGAGAGATTATCTTACTCTCGTATCGACGAAGTCATTGAAGTACCGAACCTGATCGAAGTTCAGAAGAACTCGTATCAATGGTTTCTGGAAGAAGGCCTTGTGGAGGTTCTCAAAGAAGTATCTCCCATTACTGACTTTTCCGGAGACATCGAATTATCATTTATCGACAAGGAGTTCGATATTGATAATCCCCAGAACACGATTGAGCAGTGCAAGGAGAAGGACTCCAACTTTGCGGCTCCGCTGCGTGTGTTGGTCCGTTTGAATAATAAACGCGACAACAGTATCAAGGAGCAATCGGTCTTTATCGGCGATTTTCCCATTATGACGGATCATGGTACGTTTATTATTAACGGTGCCGAACGCGTCATTATCAGTCAGCTTGTTCGTTCACCGGGTGCCTATTTCACCATATCCAAGGATAAGACGGATGTGGATCTGTATGCGGCGCAAGTGATTCCGAACCGCGGTGCATGGTTGGAATATGAAATGGACGCTAACGGCGTTATTTATGTTCGTGTTGATCGTGCGCGCAAGTTCCCTCTAACGGTATTTTTGAGATCTCTCGGCATTGGTACTGACCAAGAGCTTCGCGATTTGTTTGGCGATGAGCGTTGGTTGAATGCGACCATCGAGAAGGATTCTTCCCACACTCGTGAAGAGGGATTGAGTGAGCTATATCGCAAGCTTCGTCCGGGCGAGCCGACCTCTATTGAAGGAGCAGAATCTTTGCTCAACGGTATGTTTTTTGACGCAAAGAGATATGATTTGGCTCGAGTCGGTATTTACAAACTTAACCAGAAACTGTCTTTGGCGAATCGCATAGTCGGACACAAGGCGGCGCAGGATGTCATCACGGAAGATGGCGAATTGCTTTTAGCAGCGGATAGCGTCATTTCAGCCGAAAAAGCCAGAGAAATCGAAGATTCCGGGTTGAATGAAGTAGTTATTTTTCCAATCATCAAGAATGGTGATACGATTCGTGTTTCCGAGCAACCGTTCAAGGTTATCGGCAACGGTCGGGTTGACGCACTTGCTTTTATTCGCAACACATTTTCTGCCGATGAGCTTGAGGGTTTTGATATAGTCAGAACCGGAATCAATGAGAACGTCAGAACGTCCGTTTTACGTGCAATAGTTGCGGATATTAGATTGAGCGATTCAGGTCGTGCCGCTGAGAGTTTGATGACTGCGCTTCGCGCACAATCTTCCGAATTGATGCCTAAGCATTTGACGATTGAAGACATCATCGCTTCTGTCAGTTATTATCTGGGTTTGGCTTACGGCGTTGGTATTCTGGACAATATTGACCATCTCGGTAACAGACGCGTGCGTTCTGTAGGCGAACTTTTGCAGAATCAGATTCGTATCGGCTTCTCGCGAATGGAGCGTAATATCCGTGAACGAATGGGTGCGGTGCCCGACATTTCGACGGTCACGCCGATGCAATTGGTTAACACCCGACCGGTCAGTGCTGCGGTTAAGGAATTTTTCGGGTCATCGCAGCTCTCCCAGTTTATGGATCAGCCTAATCCGCTTGCTGAGTTAACCCATAAGAGAAGGCTTTCTGCACTTGGACCCGGAGGACTTTCCAGAGATCGCGCGAATTTTGAGGTTCGTGACGTTCATGCATCTCATTACGGCAGAATGTGCCCGATTGAGACACCTGAAGGCCCGAACATCGGATTAATTAACTCGCTTGCAACCTATGCTCGCGTGAATCAGTATGGCTTCATCGAAACGCCATATCGTATCTATGATAAGAAGAAGGGTGTCGTCACCCGTGACGTCATCTATATGACTGCCGATCGCGAGGATTACTTCAACATCGCTCAGGCCAATGAGCCGATCGATGAAGCAGGGCATTTTCTCGACAAGAAGGTCATCTGCCGTTATCTTGATAAATTTATTGAGGTTAACCCCGAAGAAGTCGATTATATGGACGTTTCTCCGAAGCAACTTGTTTCGGTCGCGACATCGTTGATTCCCTTCTTGGGCAATGACGATGCGAACCGTGCACTGATGGGTTCGAACATGCAGCGTCAGGCTGTTCCTCTTATTCAAAGCGATTCGCCGATTATCGGTACCGGCATGGAATACCGTGCAGCTAAGGATTCCGGTGTTTGCAAGGTCGCCAAGACGGACGGTATCGTTACTTATGTCTCCGCAGACCGAATTGATGTTACCTGTGCGGACGGCAAGAAGGATGTATATAATCTTACGAAGTATCAGCGCTCCAACCAGAGCACATGTATTAACCAACGCCCCATTGTGAAGCACGGTGAAACCGTTAAGGTCGGAGATGTTCTGGCGGACGGTCCGTCGACCAGCAACGGAGAGTTGTCGTTGGGCAAGAATGTTCTCATCGGATTTATGACTTGGGAAGGTTATAACTACGAAGACGCTGTTCTTGTCAATGAGCGAATGGTTCGTGACGATGTGTATACATCGATTCACATTGAGGAATATGAGTGTGAGGCTCGCGATACCAAGCTCGGTGCCGAAGAAATTACCCGTGAGATTCCGAACGTCAATGATGACGCGCTTAAGGATCTTGATGAGGATGGAATTATCCGAGTCGGTGCTGAGGTTCGTGCCGGAGATATACTGGTCGGAAAGGTTACTCCTAAGGCCGAAGCAGAGCAGACCGCTGAAGAGAGACTTTACAGGGCGATTTTCGGTGAGAAAATTCGTGAAGTTCGCGACACTTCCGTTCGCGTACCCCACGGTGAGTCGGGTATCGTTGTCGATGTAAAAGTCTTCACCAAAGAGAACGATAATGTTCTTAAGGGTAGCGTCAATAAGCTTGTGCGTGTTTATATCGCACAGAAGAGAAAGCTTTCGGTCGGTGACAAGATGGCCGGTCGTCACGGTAACAAGGGTGTTGTATCACGCATTCTCCCTGAGGAAGATATGCCATTCTTGCCGGATGGCACACCGCTCGACATTGTTCTTAACCCGCTCGGCGTTCCTTCACGTATGAACATCGGACAGTTGCTTGAAGTTCACTTGGGCTATGCGGCGCGCGTGCTCAATTGGAAGATTGCGACGCCGGTTTTCGATGGTGCTAACGAAGCGGATATCGTTGCGGCATTCAAACTTGCGGGATTGGAATCAGACGGAAAGACGATCCTCTATGATGGTCGTTCCGGAGAGGCCTTCGAGAGTCGTATCACGGTCGGTGTCATGTATTACATGAAGCTTCACCACTTGGTCGATGACAAGATTCACGCTCGATCAATCGGACCGTACTCGTTGGTTACCCAGCAACCTTTGGGCGGTAAAGCTCAGTTCGGCGGACAACGTTTCGGAGAGATGGAGGTTTGGGCGCTTGAAGCTTACGGTGCGGCGCACATTCTTCAGGAAATTCTGACCGTTAAGTCGGACGATATTACCGGAAGAACAAAGACCTACGAATCTATCGTTAAGGGTCAAAGTGTTCCGGAGTCCGGTATTCCGGAGTCCTTTAAGGTTCTGGTTCGCGAATTGCAGTCATTGGCACTGGATGTACATATCTATTCTGAAAAGAATGAAGAGTTTAAGCTCAAGGATGCCGCTGAGGAAGAAGTTGATCTTCCGTTACCGGATCCCGAATTGCTCGCTCGCTTTATTCCTGATGACAGTGAATTGGCAAGTACAGGCTTTTCTCAGGTTGACGAAAACGGCGACTTGATTGAGGACGAAGACGGTAGTTCAGATCTTGAAGATCTTGAATTTCCGGAAGTATTCGATTCTTCGGATGATGAGTAGTTGTCTATAGCATCGGCTAATTAGTCGAAACAGTGTCGGTTTGGAAGGAGACTTCATATATATGTTTGAAATGAATCATTTCGAATCCATAGGAATTAGGCTGGCATCGCCGGAAATCATCAAGGGATGGTCCCACGGTGAGGTGAAGAAGCCCGAGACCATTAATTACAGAACACTCAAACCAGAGAGAGACGGTCTTTTCTGCGAGCGTATTTTCGGACCTCAGAAGGACTGGGAATGTCATTGCGGTAAGTACAAAAAGGTTCGTTACAAAGGCATCATCTGTGATCGATGTGGCGTTGAAGTTACACGTTCGAAGGTCAGACGTGAGCGTTTGGGCCATATTGAACTGGCGGCTCCGGTATCGCATATCTGGTATTTTCGTGGTATTCCGAGCCGTATGGGACTGATTCTTGACATTACACCGCGCAACTTAGAGCGCGTGCTCTATTTCGGTGCGTATGTTGTTATTGATTCAGGAACAACGGATCTGATCAAGAACGCAATTATTGATGAACGCGAATATCGTGACACGGTTGAGAAATACGGCAAGAACGCATTTGTTGCCAAAATGGGCGCGGAAGCTGTCAAAATTCTGCTTCGCCAAATTGACATTGATGCTCTGGCTTCCAATTTGCGCGAAGATTTCGCTAACTCCACAGGTCAGAAGAAGGCTCGTATCATCAAGCGTCTTGAAGTAGTTGAAGCATTTAAAAAATCAGGGAACAAGCCGGAATGGATGATTCTTGATGTGCTTCCTGTATTGCCGCCTGAACTTCGCCCGATGGTTCAACTCGACGGCGGACGTTTTGCTACGTCAGACCTTAATGATCTGTATCGACGTGTTATTAATCGCAATAACCGTCTGAGCAAGCTTTTGCAACTCGGTGCTCCCGAAATCATTGTTCGCAATGAGAAGCGTATGCTTCAAGAGGCAGTAGACGCTTTGATTGATAACGGCAGAAGAGGTCGTCCGGTGACCGGTGCCTCCAGCAGAGCGCTTAAATCTTTGTCGGATATGCTCAAGGGTAAACAGGGTCGTTTCCGTCAGAACCTTTTAGGTAAGCGTGTTGACTATTCCGGCCGTTCGGTTATCGTTGTCGGACCGGAACTCAAGATGCACCAATGTGGTTTGCCTAAGGAAATGGCGCTGGAGCTATTCAAACCTTTTGTTATGAAGCGTCTTGTCGCGGATGGATTTGCACAGCATATCAAGACCGCTAAACGCCTTGTTGAGCGTGCTTCCGATCACGTCTGGGATATTCTCGAAGACGTCATTAAGGATCATCCGGTCATGCTCAACCGTGCTCCTACGCTTCACCGACTCGGAATTCAGGCCTTTGAGCCAATTCTTGTCGAAGGTCGTGCCATCAAGTTGCATCCTCTTGTCTGTACCGCATTTAACGCTGACTTTGACGGAGATCAGATGGCTGTTCACGTTCCTCTCTCGGCTGAGGCACAGGCAGAAGCAAGATTTTTGATGTTGTCATCAAACAACCTTTTGAAACCTCAAGACGGTAAGCCGGTTACAGTACCGACCCAGGATATGATTTTAGGTTGCTACTATCTGACCATCGAAAAGCCGGATGAAAAAGGCGAGAACATGGTGTTCTCCAGCATTGATGAGGCCATCATGGCCTATGACGATCATCACTTGGAGCTCCACGCTTCAATCCGAGTTCGTATGACCCGTGAAGTCAACGGTAAGTCGTATACAGGATTGGTGAAATCAACCCTGGGACGCTTTATTTTCAACGAAATTATCCCTCAGGATCTCGGCTATGTAGATCGCACCGTATCCGGCAATGAATTGTTGCTGGAGTGTGACTTCTTGGTTGGCAAGAAGAAGTTAGAAGATGTTATCAGTCGTGCGATACGTATCCACGGTATTGGTCAGACTGCTATTCTGCTCGATAATATTAAGAGCTTAGGCTACAAGTATTCGACGCGCGGCGGCATTTCAATTGGTATCGAGGACATGATTGTCCCGGATATCAAGGAAAAGATGATCAAAGAAGCCGAGGATAAAGTCGAGCATGTTACCAAGATGTATCAGCGTGGTATGCTTGATGAGGATGGTCGTTATCGTGCCGTTATTTCTATTTGGAATGAGACGACAGATGCAATTACCGAGGAGCTCAAAAAGAATCTGGGACCTTACAATCCGATTAAAATGATGTCGGATTCCGGTGCTCGTGGCCAGATTAACCAGATCAAGCAGCTTGCCGGTATGCGTGGTAACATGTCTGATACTTCTGGTAAGACGATCGAAATCCCGATCAAGTCCAACCTCCGTGAAGGTATGAACGTTCTGGAATTCTTTATTTCGTCTCACGGTGCTCGTAAAGCATTGTCCGACACCGCATTGAAAACGGCTGACTCAGGTTACCTTACGCGTCGTCTCGTTGACGTCGCACAGGATGTTATCATCAGCGAGGAAGACTGTGGCACAGATGACTTTACCTACATTAAGGAATTGGCTGTTGTAGCCAATGATAAGAAGGATGTCATCAAGACCCTCAGTGAGAGACTTGCGGGCAGATATACTTCTGAGCCCATCTTACATCCCGGGACCGGTGAAGTCCTGATCGGCAAGAACGAGCTGATTACTCAGGATATAGCCAATGCCATCGAAGCATCCGGTTTGACCAAAGTCAAAATCCGTTCGGTCTTCGATTGTCGTTCGAGTCGCGGTGTCTGTTCTCACTGTTATGGCGTTAACTTGGCAACCGGAGAGACGACAATTGGTGGTGAGGCTGTAGGTATTATGGCCGCACAGTCTATCGGTGAGCCCGGTACGCAGCTGACTATGAGAACGTTCCACACCGGTGGTATTGCTTCCGGTGATGATATTACGCAGGGTCTGCCTCGTGTTGAGGAACTTTTCGAGGCCAGAAAACCAAAAGGCCAGGCAATTATTTCCGAGATTGATGGTGTCGTTCGCATCGAAGATGGCAGCAAGCGTAAGAAGGAAATCGTAATTACGGCGGCAGAGTCTGAAGAGAGCGAACTTGGTATAGAAGAGAAGCGCTATGTTGTGCCTTACTCTTCGACAATCAAAGTGACCAACGGAGATTTCGTGGAAGCCGGAGACCTTTTGACCGACGGTACGGTTAACCCGCAGGAAATCATGAAAATCAAGGGTGTTCGTGGCGTACAGAAGTATATCATCAGCGAGGTCATTAAGGTTTATAAGAGCGGTGGTGTTACGATTAACGACAAGCACATCGAGATTATCACACGTCAAATGATGCGAAAGGTTCGCATCGACGATCCGGGTGATACCTCTTTGATGACGGGCAGCATGGTCGATATGTTTGACTTTGAAGCAGAAAATGTAGCGGCTGAGGCGAAGGGTATGGAGATGGCAAAGGGCAAGCGTACTTTGTTGGGTATTACCAAAGCTTCTCTTGCAACTGATTCGTTCTTGTCGGCGGCTTCTTTCCAAGAGACCACTCGCGTTTTGACAGATGCAGCGGTTAAGGGTAAGATTGACCCATTATATGGCCTCAAAGAAAACGTTATCATCGGTAAGTTGATTCCTGCCGGAACGGGTATGAGTCGTTATCGAAATATTACAGCAGTGCCGGTGATTCCCGAGAATAGGGAGTTGATCGCGAATCCTTTTCGTGATGAGGCGTCTGATGAACCGGTAACGGCGGAGGCGCAAGCAGAGTAATCTTCTGCATACCTTCGGAGGTGCAATGCGTTTTCGTGTTGTCTATAAGAGAAATAAAAAGTGGTCAGTGCTCGCAATCGCCGTCTGTGCGGTCGTGACACTACCACTTTTCTTGTTTCCGATAGGTCTATACAAAGGCACCCGTGCGGATATTCTTGTCGGGCGAGCCTATGCTGCTCACTTGCCGCAGAAATCGGAAGATGTTCTGGTTGAGGATTGGGCGTTGACTTATGATGAAATCGCTGCGCAATCCGATTCGGGTCTGGATCAAGTTACGGATCCTTTGGTTGAAGATCCTTCGGAAGTTAACGTCGAAGCGATCGCGCCTGTCGACGATGAGACCGGCTTGATTATGCTTTCGGAAGGTCAGACTGTCGGCCAGACCTATTTTGAGGGTATGGGACCTGCGGTTGAGGAGAATAATTACGACGGAATTCTCACGGCAACAATTGTCCAGACTTATGATTCGTCAAATCTTCCTGTGGAGCTACTGGACACCTCCGTATTTCTTTCTGATGACACGACCTATTATATTAAGGCCGCTAACTCAATCATCAAAGAGACTCCGAACATGGACTCCAAAACATTAACAAGTATTAATATCGGCAAGGAAGTTGTTCGCACGGGAATAGGAGATTCTTGGTCCCGAATTCGCACTGAGGATGGCATAGAGGGTTATGTTCTCAGCAATACTATTACGGATGAGATGGTTTTTATTGCCATCGATCGCACGGTGTGGGTCGATGCTGACGGACTGAAGCTTAGGTCCGAACCTTCGACATCAAGTGAAGTGATTAAGACTCTGTCCCGACATACTCAACTCCGTTGTACGGGCGTATCCGATAAGTGGTATAAAGTCACAACAGAAGACGGCGATCAAGGTTATGTCTATTTGTCTTTTACCACAACGAAAGCACCGCCGACACCGACGCCCCGTCCGACTCCTCGGACATCGTCCTCCTCGTCCGGCGGTGGAAAGACCTCTTCCGGATCCGGCGGTTCAACAGCGTCACTTCCGACGATTACCGGCGTTAACGGAGAGAGTGTTATTAATGTCTGTATCTCTATGCTAGGCGTCCCGTATGTTTGGGCCGGTGAGTCCAGAAACGGTGTGGACTGTTCCGGTCTGGTTGTCTATGCGTATCGTCAAGTCGGCGTTGGTGGATTGCCGCATCAATCGAACTCATTGAAAAATTACGGGGTCAGCGTCTCAAGATCCGATCTCAAGCTCGGAGATGTCATATGCTATGACATGCGTGGAAGTTCGGATTCGGTAGAGCACGTCGGCATTTATGCAGGCAACGGACAAGTCATCCATGCGTCTTCTTCTCGAAATCGAGTGGAATATGCAAATCTGGATATGTATCCGATTGTTTCGATACGCCGATTTATCCAGTAACACTGAGCAACAAGAATTAATCGTAGTTTAGACCCTTGATGCACGTCTTCAAGGGTTTTTTGCCATGAAAATTAACATAAGCAGCTCGAATAATTCTAAAAAATTGACTTGACAGTATAATTATGCGAATTATAATAAAGATAAGTCAAAGAAAGTCAAAGTCAGATTTTCGATGTTTAATAAATCGCATTGTATCATTTATCTGGAAAGGATGTTGAATTTGGCACGTTTAGTGGATGTCATTGAAGAAATGATCAAGCAAATTCTCGATGAGAATCAAGGCGTAGCAATTATCAGCCGTAGTGTTTTGGCGGAGAAAGTTAATTGCGTTCCGTCCCAGATAACATACGTGCTCTCAACTCGATTTACAAACGGTCAGGGATTTATTGTGGAGAGTCGTAGAGGCGGAGGCGGGCAAATTCGAATATCGCGAATACAGAGATTGACCTCGACGGACTATCTGATGCACACGGTAAACGCCTTGGGAGATGATTTGTCACAGCAAGAGGCTGAAGTATATTTGAGAAATTTTATGGACTACGGCATTATCAGCGACAGGCAGGCATCATTGATAAAAGCGGCTATTTCGGACAATGCCCTTTCCAGATTGGAAGCAGATAAGAAGGGCTCAGTAAGAATGGATATTTTCAAAAACATGCTTATCAGCTTGATTGCGAGATCCTAATAAGAAGTTTCAATCCGCCGACAAAAATGAAAGACCATGGCGGAGACGGAGGTAGATATGAAATGTCAAAGATGTAAAGAACGAGAGGCTAATGTGCAGATTATTCAGCAAGAAGCCGGGAAGAAGCCGCAGACATTTATGCTTTGCGATATCTGTGCTCATGAAATGGGCATCTCGATACCGACGATGCCACTGGGAGTAAAAATGACAAACCCTTTCGCCGTTATGGGTAATGCGTTTCAGACGACCTTTGGACTCGGCAATGAAGAGCTGAACAGAAGACGCGTACTGCGTTGCCCAAAGTGCCAGTTAAGTTTTGACCAATTCCGTAAAGAGGGCTTTCTTGGATGTGCGACATGTTACTCTACTTTCGGAAGCCAGATGGACCCGGTATTTTGCAGGACTCAAATGGGGAAAAAACACATTGGCAGAAGACTGGGCGAGCCGACTGACCCGGACAAACAAAGAGATTTATCCGAGTCTGATCGTTGTACGCTTAAGGATCAACTGGACGGCATTGATTCGAGAGATGAATATCTTCCGGATTCCATGGGGATGCAAGATGAGTCGGCGTTGGATAGTAGACATGTTGAGGTATCCGATCACATTGAATCAGCGAATCTCAATGACAGGAGAAAGAGAGATACCGTAGATTATATTGAGAAGCGCCAGGCAGATAGGCAACTGGAAAGACTGAAGAAAGCTCTTGCAAAGGCTATTGAGATTGAAGACTATCTCACGGCCGCAAAAATCAGAGACCAGATTTCGGAACTCGAAAATAAGGGGGAATAAACATGAGCTGGTATCTTACAGCCGGAAAAGACTGGGATGTCGTACTTTCGAGTCGAGTGCGTCTGGCCAGAGATATTGAGGGATATGAATTTCCTCATCGAATGACCAGTGACAAAAGAATGGAAGTCCGCGATAAGATAATCGATGTATTAACATCACGAACAATTGACGGAAAGAAAGAATACGTGACGCTCATCATGGATCTTTTGCCGGAGGAGGATCGTCGCGCTCTGGTCGAAAAGCACTTAATCAGCGATGATTTAGCCAAGGGCGGTCCCGGGCGTGGTGCATGTATTTCCCGGGATGAGTCGGTCAGCATTCTTCTCAACGAAGAAGACCACATCAGGATTCAGGTTATGGAAGCCGGATATGCCCTTGATACCGCCTATCGCAAGGCAGAGGATGTGGCTATGTTGATTGAAAACCGTTTACCGACTGCATATTCAGAACAATACGGTTTTCTGACGGCTTGTCCGACAAACACAGGAACCGGAATGAGAGCCTCAGTCATGATGCATTTACCCGCCTTGACGGCGCTCGGGAAAATGCAAACATTAATCGAAGGGCTGACGCAGGCCGGTTTTGCGGTTCGAGGATACCTCGGTGAGCATAGCCAGGCAAACGGAAATTTATATCAACTATCCAATCAGATTACGCTCGGACTGACCGAAAGTCAGATTCTCGACGGCTTCAAACAAATGGTGGATGAGGTTCTCGAGCTCGAACGCAAATACAGAACTGAAATGTATGAGGATAACCCGGAGCGGATTCAAGACCGCGTTTATCGGTCATACGGCGAATTATTATACGCGAGAATGATGTCCGAAGGTGAGGCCATGAAGCGCATAAGCGATCTTCGTCTCGGGGTATCGCTTGGTTTTATTAAAACGCATGAAGAAGCCGATCTGGCTAAATTGGTATCACATGTCGGATCTGCTGCGGTTCAAAAGGATAGCGGAGAAGTTTTAACGGTCACAAAACAAGAAATAAGGCGAGCAGAAATTATTCGCAATATTCTTGCACAGACTAAAAAAGTATAATGCTTGTCGTGACAAGCCGGAAAGGAGCTAGAAATGAATATTTCTGAAAGAACTATCACTATGATGCATCGCGCGTATCTGTGCTCGGAGGCATTTTCGCTCAATTATATCGGCACAGAGCAAATGGTTTACGCTATGGCGGATTCGGAGTCACCGGCGTCTCAAGTCCTTGCGGCTTTCGATATCACCAAGGAAGACATTCTCCGAGAGATTGCGCAGATTAACGGAAAAGATCCGAAGCCGTTTACGGAGAAGAGCATGGATCCCAATGCTTTATTTGCAATGTGCACCAATCGAACAAAGAGGATTATTTATCTTGCCGAATTTCTGGCCAAGCGTGTTTCTCAGAACATTGTAGAGCCGGAACATGTGATGCTCGCAATATTACGTGACGGCCAATGTACGGGTTTTCGAATTCTTGCAGCGCTGGGACTTCCGACAAAAGAGGCAACCATTGCGCTCATGAATCTTTTTGATCAATCGGGTTCCGGATCAGGTGACTCTGAAATGCCGGAGCAGGACCTGCCCGGCATGTCCGAAAGCGATGCATCTGAAATGGGTGCCGGACGAATGAGAAAACCTGAAAAAACCAAGGCGCTGGAGCAATTCGCCCGAGACTTAACGGCGATGGCCACAGAGGGCAAGTTTGACCCGATTATCGGCAGAGAAGAAGAAATCAATCGTGTTATGCAAATTCTGGCGCGAAGAACAAAGAATAATCCGGTCCTGATCGGCGAACCCGGTGTTGGTAAAACCGCAATAGCTGAGGGACTTGCGCAACTTATCGTATCCGGAGAAGTACCGGAAATGCTTCGAGGAAAAAGACTTCTGTCGCTTGATCTGGCATCCATGTTAGCCGGAACTAAGTATCGAGGCGATTTTGAAGAACGATTAAAAAAAGGCATAGAGGAAGCGCGAACTTCCGGAAATGTAATTCTTTTCATTGACGAGCTTCATACCATTATCGGCGCCGGGAATGCAGAGGGAGCAATGGATGCCGCAAATATCCTGAAGCCGATTCTGACAAAAGGCGAAATGCAGATTATCGGAGCAACGACGCTTGATGAATATCGGAAGCATATCGAAAAGGACTCGGCACTGGAACGCCGCTTCCAACAAGTTTTGGTAAAGGAGCCATCAACGACGGATGCAATTCTTATACTTAAGGGAATTCGCGAGAAGTACGAACAGCACCACGGGATAGAGATTCCTGATGAGGCTGTAGACGCTGCAGTTATTCTTTCAAGTCGTTACATTCCCGATCGCTTTTTACCTGACAAAGCAATCGATCTGATCGATGAGGCCGCTTCAAGGCTCCGCATCAGCTTCTCTAAAGATACTGAGGAGAGCAAGCAAATCGGTCAACGCATTAATGAAATTATCCGATTAAAGATTGATGCTATCGAAAATCAAGACTTTGAAACGGCTCAAAAGCTCCGGGATGAAGAGGTTGAACTCGAACAAAAACTCGGGGATATGCGACGCAAGGACATGGAAGACCGTAAGGGTGCGCAAAGTGCTTTGACCGAAGATGACATTGCTCGGATTGTATCGAGTTGGACCGGCATTCCTGTATCCAAAATCACCGAGACGGATGCCGAGAAACTCAAGAACCTTGAAGACGAGATCCGTAGGCGTGTTATTGGTCAGGATGAAGCCGTCAAGGCTGTTTCCAAGGCGATTCGAAGAAGTCGGCTCGGACTCAAAGACCCGAAACGACCGGCTGGCTCTTTTATTTTCCTGGGGACTAGCGGCGTCGGCAAAACGGAATTGGCCCGAGCACTGGCTGAGGTCATGTTCGGAGACGAAAACGCCCTGATTCGGGTGGATATGTCGGAGTATATGGAAAAACACGATGTATCCAAGTTGATCGGATCGCCTCCCGGTTATGTCGGCTACGATGAGGGCGGACAATTGACCGAGAAAGTCAGACGCCGACCATATTCAGTGGTGCTTTTCGATGAAATCGAAAAAGCGCACCCGGAAATTTTCAATGCTATGCTTCAGATCCTCGATGACGGACGACTGACAGATGGACAGGGACGTGTGGTTGATTTCAAGAATACGATTATCATCATGACATCCAACATCGGCGCACGTATGCTCACCACCGCCGCCGGTCGAAAAATCGGATTCTCCGTGCCGGCAACGCAAGTAGATTCGAAAACCGGAAAGAATTATGTCACCATAGACGAAGCCTCAAATGAGCGTCTTTACGGCGGGAAAACATATGACGAGGCCAAGGATTTAGTTTTGGATGAACTTAAAAAAGCATTCAGCCCGGAATTTATCAATCGTGTCGATGAGATTATCTTCTTCAGAATGTTGAACAGAGAGTCTATTTTGCGGATTGTGGATCTTCTGACGGTCGGATTGTCTTCCAGAATTTCGGAGATGGGTATTGATATTGAATTAACCGACAATGCAAAAAATCTTCTCGCTGACAGAGGCTACGACCCGCAGTACGGAGCTCGCCCATTGAAGCGCGTTATCCAGTCTATGGTGGAGGATAAATTCTCCGAAGCCATTTTGGATCAGACGGTATCTGTCGGTGATACAGCGATCATTGATGAGAAGGGTGGCGAAATTGTCATCCGAAAGAAACCGCAACGAAAGCCTCGTGCCAAAAAAATCGCGAAGGAAAAAGATGAGTAATCGTTGACAATATGTTGTACTAAAGACCCCGGGAGGTTGCCCTAAAACGATAGTGATTAGGGCAACTTCTTTTATTTTCAAATGCTAATCGGGCTCCGAAGAGCCCGATTTCAGGAAACTATTATCTGAAGGGAAGAAATTTTTGCTCCAATACTACATGGATAAAAGAAGGTCAAGAATAGGCATGCAAATCATCAGATAGAGCTTGATGGCCATGTATGTCGTCAGGTAGACGAAAATAATCGACAAAAACACGGAATCTTCGCTGAGGCTTAGAGCGTTTTTATAAGAAAGCATTTGAGTAATGCCCATCAATATGATACTTACAAATATTATCGAAAAGGATCCGCGACTGCCGAGAAGCACCGTTGTTAACAAGAATGCCTCGAGAAGCATCACGTAGAACAGCGAGATGGAAACCAGGTCTAATGTCCTTCTGAAGGTCGTCCGGCGTGAATTGAATCTTGCAACCACATAAAACAAGGCCGCGAGAGTCACAATAATAATGCCGGCAAAAACGGTGACCAGCAGGAAAGACGCGAGAGGCTGCGAACTCAAGTATATCACCGCATTACCGAAGACCACGGTAAGCATGCTAACAAATAACGGAGAATCGGACTGAACTAAAACGATGGAAAGCAGTCCGGACAGGATGGCGAAAACAATAATCGTCACGATAGAAAAAGGACGCTTGGTTCGAAGGGACTCCTGGCGAATTTTGGTCGCCGGTCTCAGAATATAACCTGAACCGGACAAGATGCCGCTTGTCAAAGTGGGAAAAAGAGTCCGGACCTGATCCTTGAGTGTGCCGAATCGAAACGCCGGTCGATTCCCGGCACGCTGCTTGGAACTATGATTTTTTGTGGAATTAGCGGACTCGGTATTCGCCCGGCTCTGACTTTTCGACGATTGCTTATTCCGGGAAGACGAACTTGTCGATTGAGAAGACTTTGCACCTGCAGTGGAGCCTTCTTTACGACCCCTGCAATTGCATTTCTCTCCGGTAGCCAACTCTTGGCCACAATAAAAACAGTATTTTGCCATGTGGTCAATAATCCTCCGAGGTCTGTTATTTCATAAATCTTATGATTCAGTAATCGCGTAAGTCAAGAATCACATAATTCATTGAGCATCGTATACTAAAAAGGAAACTCTACTGTATAATACGGAATAGATGTTATCAAATTATGTCACAATGTGTGACGAAAGCGAAAGAAAAATCAAGCATTATATGACAGAATAGTGGCATTAAGTGAGGTTGATATGGCAAAATCAAAAAAGCGTGAAATCGGAAGTGAACCCAATACCTTCTTGTACAAAGTTATCGGCTGTGGAATTGCTGTGACATTATCACGCTTGGTTTTTGCTATGAAAATCAGAAGAGACAAGACCGTTGTTGATATGCCGGGGCCGCTGGTATGTATCGGCAATCATCCTTCTTATCTGGATCCGATTATTATGGCAGCGCTATTGAATGGTCGCAAAATCAATTTTGTCGCCGGCGCGTTCATCTTCAGAAATCGCTTCATCGGACCTCTTTTTATAGCCGGGGGCTGCATTCCCAAGCAACAATTCCAATCTGACTCGCGCGCCGTGAAGGGGATGCTCCTGGCTTTGAAGCGCGGCGGCACCCTCGGTATTTTTCCGGAAGCGACACGTTTAATTGACGGCACGTCGATTTGGTTTGACGATGCTCTTGCACGTATGATTATCAAGACCGGAAGTGCGGTCGCGATCATGCGCTCTCATGGCGCATATATGACATGGCCGAGATGGACGAAAAGTGGCATTCGGCGTGGACGAATTACAGCTGAAATCAGCAATGTTCTTTCATCAGAACAAGTGAAGGCGATGTCGGTTGAATCGCTTCATGCTTATCTGTTAAAGTCATTGGAATATAATGAATACGAATGGTTTAAGGATCATCCGCGACCATTTAAGAACCGGGCGATTGCCGCGGGTGCTCATAATATTGCACATGCTTGCCCCCGTTGCGGCAGGGATAATGTTATGACTTACGAGAAAAACATGTTGATATGCACGAACTGTGGGAATTGCGCCGTCATGTCGAAAACCGGATTTTTTTCGCCCGGTAATTCGGACGATGTCGTATTCGAAGATCTTCATCAATGGGTCAATTGGGAGAAGGACCGCATGGCTGAGGCCATCTTGGATCCGAGCTTCAACATTGAGACTGAGGTTACGCTTTTGAAGCCTTTTGATGAGCATTCTTTTCGACAGGTCGGCAAGGGCAACTTGATGGTTCGTGACGGGAAAGTTGAATATTTCGGAAGTGAATGTGATATCAGCGAAGGTCTCCCGGTCAAAAAAAATCGGATTGACGAGAATCTTGAGAGCGCCGGAGATATCAGAAAATATGAACATACACATAAGATTTTCCCGGTAGAACAGTTGCGCGGAATTAAGATCGGATATGGAAAAATGATTGAACTCGTCGAATCGGGTGGCCGGATCAACAGATTTATTCTTAAAGAGGGTCAGCGAACTTTTGAAATCCAGACCGCGATACAGACGATGAAGGATCGAATAAGTGGTTCATCATTGTAACGAGTAACGCATTTTTCAGCTTGATCATCGGAAAAGTACAGATAAAGAACAAAACAGTTTGCGTGATAACATGCAAACTGTTTTTCATAACAAAGGGAATATCATCGCTTAACTCAAACCAACTGTTTTGCCCACTTGTGTGTACGAACTCGGGCCATGCTGATAAATACTTTGATCACTTCCTCAATACAAATGACTAGAAACATAGCCCAAAACGGCAGTTTGAGCCAATAAGTGACAATCAGAATCAGAGGGACCCCAAATCCCCAAAGCATGCCAACATCAATCGCTGCCGCCCCAAGCGTGTCGCCGCCGGCACGTAAAATGCCGTTCATGTTCGTGAAGTTAATACCACGAGCCCATATCACAGTTGATATCAAGAGAAGTGCCTGCATCGTATAGGTCACCGCTTCATCGGACAGCATCGGGAACGGCAGCATGAATACGCGTCGAAGGAACAGAAAGACCGGAAACATAGCAATTCCGGAGAGGATGACGAGTCTTAATATTCGAGAAGAGTATTCTTTTGCCTTCTCAATATCCCCGGCTCCGAGCAGGTGACCGATCATTATGCCGCCGGCACCGCCCGCTGCAACAAAAGCGATGTGAAGAATTTCGCTGAGCGTTCCGTATGCATTGTACGCGGCCGTCGCAGCACGACCGAGGGATGCGAACGATATACTGTAAACAACATTACCCAAGTGCCATAACTGGTCTTTGCTCAGTAGCGGAATTGCCGCTCTGATAAACTCCTTCAGAAGTTTCGGTTCTGGTCGGATGAAGTCTCGCTTGGAGAAAGTGATGGGTAGTTTGGCGCGTCGCGACAAAACAATCAAAAGGAAAAGATCTACGGCGCTGCCGATTACCGTGGAGAGTGCCGCTCCTCGAATCCCCCATCTCGGGAAACCCAGAAATCCGTATACTATGACCGCGTCCATCAGCACGTTGATCCCGATGGAGACCGCGGAGGCGATGGTCGGAACCCGAGTGTTGCCGGTGGCCCGGAGAATACTCGACAGCATCGATGAAACCATCCAAAACAAAAAGGAGAAGCTCATGATTGAAAGGTAGATGGATCCTGCGTCTCGCGTGGCTTGGTCTTTGGCCAGAAGACTCATCAAGGGGTCTCTGAAAAAGAATCCGATGATGAAGCACGGGATGCTGATAAAAGCGGCAAAAAATACGGTTGCCGTGAATGCTTTGCGAACACCGGTCAGATCCTGATTTTTGCCCCAGTACTGCGCCGCATAGATTGCGCCGGCACTGGATATTGCATAAAGTCCGGACCACATTAGGCCGGTCAATAAATTGGCTTGGCCCGATCCGCCCAGAAATTCATCACCAAGGCCGGCGACAATAATCGTATCAAAAATAAAGACCACGGAGGTCATTAATTGTTGGAATATCATCGGCAACATCAGCGTTTTAAGCTTGTCCGAAAATTCTTTATCTCGAGGTGGAAACAGTTTTGATTTAAGTGATTGGTATACTCGCATGAATTATTCCTCTTATAACTTACGCCAAACAAAAAACCCGGGAGACCATAGCCTTCCGGGTTGAAGTTTCTTCTTGAGCAATTATGCAATCAAAAGACCTTCAAAGAAGAGGCGTGGCTGTGTGTGCGCTGGTGAGTGCGGGCGTTGTCGCTGATAATATATGAGTTAATACGCCGTATGGTCATGATGATATACAAACCGTTCGCCTCCTTTCCGTTGATTGCTCTTTTTGGAATTATAGATTTGCTCTAAGGAGAAGTCAAGATGGGATAAATAGGTTTTTTTTCAATACGTAACATTTTTTTCTATTTTATCCGTGCGAACCGTCTATTTTCATTGAATTGAATAGGGTTTCTAAGTATAATAATGTGGCTTGACTTGACGACCTTTGTTCGTCTAGTCTGTTTTTTGTTTCTGTGCACCCGTAATCGGGCGAATAATCACAAGGAGAGTGAAGGAAATGGTTATGGTTCCAAAGAAAAATGTTGAAGATTTAGCGGTGTCCGGCAAGAAGGTCATCGTCCGTGTGGATTTTAATGTTCCGCTCGACAAGAAGACCGGCGAGATTACCGACGACAAGCGTATCAAGGGTGCTTTGCCGACCATCAAGTATTTGGTTGAAAATAACGCGAAAGTCATTTTAGTATCTCACTTGGGTCGTCCGAAGAACGGACCTGAAGCTGCTTTTTCGATGAAGCCCGCGGCGGTTCGTCTTTCTGAGCTCTTAGATCGTCCGGTTGTGTTGGCTTCGGATGTTATCGGTGAGGATGCAGTTGCAAAGGCAGCCGCGCTTAAGGACGGCGAAGTACTGATGCTCGAGAATGTTCGTTTTCACAAGGAAGAGACCAAGAACGATCCTTCTTTCGCGGCAAAACTTGCTTCTTTAGCTGATCTATACGTCAACGATGCTTTTGGTACGGCTCATCGTGCTCATGCTTCGACAGCGGGTCTTGCAAATTTCCTGCCATCTGCCTCGGGTTATCTGATTCAGAAAGAATTAGAAATCATGGGCAAGGCGCTTAGTGAGCCGGCTCGCCCGTTTGTGGCGATTCTCGGCGGAGCGAAAGTATCGGACAAGATCGGTGTTATTGAGAATTTATTGGACAAGGCGGATGCCATTATTATCGGCGGCGGCATGGCTTATACCTTTGATGCTGCTAAGGGATATAGTGTCGGGGCTTCCATCTGCGAGACCGATAAGATCGACTTGGCTAAGGAATTGATGGCAAAGGCTGAGGCAAAAGGCGTTAAGCTTCTCTTGCCGGTAGATAATGTTGTAGCTAATGCGTTTGCTGCTGATGCGGATTCAAAGGTCGTGTCTTGCGACTGCATCGAAGATGGCTGGATGGGGTTGGACATCGGACCGAAGACGATCGATATATTTTCCGAGACGATTAAGACAGCCAAGACCGTTATATGGAATGGACCTGCCGGTGTTTTCGAATTTGAGAAATTTGCGGTAGGTACCCGTGCAGTCGCTAAGGCGATTGCTGAGTCGGATGCTATTTCTATTATTGGTGGCGGCGATTCTGCTGCTGCAGTAGAAATTCTGGGGTTTGCAGATCAAGTCACCCATATCTCCACGGGCGGCGGCGCTTCTCTTGAGTTTATCGAGGGAAAGGTCCTTCCGGGTATTGATGGTCTTGAGGATAAGGTGCCATGCAGAACATTTGCTGCAGGTAACTGGAAGATGAATTGCGGTACACCTGATGAAGCAACCAAATTGATCGAAGCACTTAAGCCCCTTGTTAAAGAAGCTACCTCCAAGATCGCAGTCGGTGTTCCTTTTACGGCTATTCCGGCAGCTCTCGAAGCAACGGCATATACCAACATTAAGGTCGCAGCTCAAAACTGTCACTTCAATGACAAGGGCGCATTTACCGGCGAGATTTCTCCGGTATGGCTTGCGAAGATGGGCGTTACATATGTAATTCTCGGACACTCCGAGCGCAGAGAATATTTCGCGGAGACCGATGAGACCGTTAACAAGAAGGTTAAGGCGGCTCTTGCTGTCGGTTTGAAGCCGATTATTTGCTGCGGTGAGTCCTTGGAGCAGCGCGAGTCCGGTCAAACATTTGATTGGGTCAAGGGTCAGATCGAGGGAGCATTTGCGGGTATTCCCGAGAACAAGCTCTGTCAGATTACGATTGCCTACGAGCCGATTTGGGCCATTGGTACGGGTAAGGTTGCATCGGATGAGCAGGCAGAAGAAGTATGCGCATTTATTCGCGGTGTCATCGCGGGTCTTTACAATCAAGCCGTCGCAGATGCGATTACGATTCAATATGGCGGATCGGTCGGCGCAGGAACGGCTCAGGGATTGTTCTCACAGGCGAATATCAACGGCGGTTTAGTCGGTGGTGCGTCTCTCAAGGCAGACGATTTTTCGAAGATTTGCCTTGCGTAATATTTCGGTTTACAATAGCCGACAGAGGACAAAAGTTCTCTGTCGGCTATTTTTTGTTTTGGGAGGCAATCATGGAAGACTTTTGGTTATTTTTCGAAGTATTCGGATATCCGCTTTCTATTATCGCATTAATTTTTTCGTTTTTTACCAGCTTCTACACGAAGTATGTGTTTTCGAAATTCAGCAAGACTCCGACCGAGACCGGCGTGACCGGGTCTCAGGTCGCGGAGCAGATACTAAGGCAATATAATTTGCACGGTGGTGTGGGTTATGAGCACGAAGTACGGGTTGAGCAAGTCAGCGGAACGCTTACGGACCACTACTCCCCCAAGGAAAAGACGCTTCGGCTTTCTGACGCAGTCTACAATTCCGCTACGGTGGCTGCGGTAGGCGTTGCGGCACACGAGTGCGGACATGCCATACAACATGAACAAGGTTATATTCCCAATAAGATTCGATCCGCCCTTCATATTCCGGCGAGCATCGGCTCTCGCGGCGGCCCGTGGCTGGCGATCGGCGGACTGATTCTCTCGGGGTATGCACCGAGTATCGGACTCGCATTCTTGAAAATCGGAATTGTTCTGTTTCTCTTTGCAACCCTGTTCTATTTTATTACTTTACCTGTCGAGTTTAACGCAAGCTCAAGAGCTATTCGCATTTTAGATGAGTCGAGAATTCTTACGGTGCAAGAGCTGCGCGGTGCAAAACGCGTTCTCAACGCGGCTGCGATGACTTATGTAGCGGCAGCGGCGTCTTCGCTGATTACCTTGCTTCGCTTGATTGCGATTTCGAGACGACGCAGATGAGAAAGTGATGGCGTCCATCTTATGATTCGATAATAGTGCCGACAGAATAATCACTGTCGGCATTAATATTAGGGTGGATCATCGAACGGATCCGGATATTTTTGAAAACGAGGCATTAACGGACTCTCTTTTAACTTTTGATAGCTGTAGAAATTCGTTCGCCTTATGTAAAAATATTCATATCACCGCGATGGGATTCTATCGGGTAGAATGAATTTAGATCTTGTCATAAAAGTCCGCGTTGGCTCTGAGTCAGGATGGTTTTCATTCGATCGAAGTGTCTTCACCGTGTAATTCAGCATCAGAGGATAATCATCTATGAATATTTACGACACGGTCCTTTCAAACAACAAGAGCAACGGCGAGAAAGTAGCGCTTTCCATGGCGCCGGCGAATCAGGAAGTCCGTTCCATAACTTACTCAGCGATGTTTTTAGAGGTTGACCGAATGGCGGAAGCGCTGGTTCAACTTGGTATGCGGCCGGGAGACCGCGTTGCTCTGATTTCTGAGAATAGCCCCGAGTGGATCATCTCATTTCTAGCGCTTGCGAAAATCCGGTGTACTGCGGTTCTTATAGACTCTTCGCTTACTTATACG
>ENA-UOXR01000405-UOXR01000405.1-bioreactor-metagenome-genome-assembly--contig:-NODE-405-length-53752-cov-32.543736_pt1 | contig 53752 bp, 51 predicted proteins | sample MGYA00238164_ERZ764825 | MGnify/ENA primary metagenome ERZ764825 (study PRJEB28920, sample SAMN05720171) | bioreactor metagenome | isolation source: Anaerobic biogas reactor | place: USA:Washington... | reverse complement strand
AACAGAGCACCTGTCTATAGAGACAGGTGCTCTGTTGTTTGGAGAGAGGATTATTGAAAAGAGGTGGGGGAAAGAACTAATACTTAACTGTCGTGCTGCAGGCGGCGCCTTGCTCTCGTCACCTTCAGCCTGACTGTATATTAAAATATACTTTTGACTCTGTCGTGAATATATTGTGAAATGTTTGTGAACTCAAAAAACTACTTCAGATGTGCTGTGAAGATAAATTCGGTAACTCCGTTACGGCTGGTGACGGTGATGTTTTCATTGTGGTTTGACAGTATTGTCTTGACGATCGAGAGCCCCAGTCCGACGCCGTCGCGGTCGCGGCTGCGGGACTTATCGGTCTTGCTGAAGCGCTCGAATACAAACGGCAGCTCCTCGGGCGCGATACAATCTCCATGATTCATAACCGAAACATAGGCCCTGTTGTCCTGTTTCCAGAGGCTGATCCGGATGGTTGTACCGCTGTCGGAGAACTTTATTGCGTTGTCCAGCAGATTGTATACCACCTGCGTATAGGAGTCGGGATCTCCACGGACTATTATGCTCTCCACCGGGATCTGTGCGTCAACATCCAGACCCTTTGCCGTTATTTTGGACTCAAAGGTCAGAAGCGTACGCATTATGACCTCCGACAGGTCAAAGCTGTTGTTCAGGAGCTTCGCGGGGTCCACAGACTGTATGCGGCTCATCTCCAGCATTTGGCGAACGAGTCGGGACAGCCTTTTGGTCTCGCTGGATATGGTCTGAAGGTATCTCTCCTGCTCCTCGGGGGGGATGGTGCCGTCCAGTATGCCGTCGGCAAAGCCGGAAATGGCTGTCATGGGCGTTTTCAGCTCATGGGATACGTTGGCGACAAAATCGCTGCGGAGCTGTTCGGATTTCTCCAGGGATTCGGCCATGGAGTTGAAGCTCTCGGTCAAAGCGCCGATCTCGTCCTGACGGCCGTCGCTGGCGACACGTGCGGTAAAATCGCCCCGGGCGAAACGTCTTGCGGCGTCGGCCATCTCATTTATAGGCTCTGCCTGATGCTTGGAGGCAAAGTAGGTGAGTACCAGTGCCAGTGCCATTATACAAATAGCGGAAATTATAAATATCCTCGAAAAAGTTCCCCAGCTTTCAAGGATCCCCGTACAGTCCGAGCCGACGAATACATAGCCCGCCACCTGGCCGAGGCTTCCCGTTATCGGCAGCGCTACAACATAGAACTGCCTTCCGCGGTAGAAGTTGCCAAGCGTGGTCATTTCATTTATTCTGCCGAATTCCTGAAGCTCCGCCATGACACTGTCCGTCAGGCGTTTGCCGATATTATCGGAGAGGAGTTCGGTCTCTGAGGTTGATACTATAATACCGTTTGAGTCTGTAATAAAGATTTGATTGCCGGTGCTGCGTGCCACTGTGCTGATTATCAGACGGAGGTTCCAGCTGGAGAGCTCGCCGCTGTCCATGAACGCTCCCGCGGAACGTGACACCTCCTGGGCGGAAAGCGCTATACCCTGCTTTGTCTCGTTGAGTGCAAAACCGCGTCCTAGTACGACAAAAGAGGCCCCCAGTATGAAGAAGCTCAATACAACGAGGACCGCCGTTATTGTGAAGTTCTTGATGTAGATACTCATCTGCTCTCGTTCAGCTCAAACTTATAGCCTACTCCCCAGACGGTTTTCAGCGCCCAATGATCGGATACGCCCTCAAGCTTTTCCCGCAGACGCTTGATGTGTACGTCAACGGTGCGCGAGTCACCAAAATAATCGAAGCCCCAGACCTCGTCCAGAAGCTGATTGCGGGTGTATACTCTGTTTGGTGACGAGGCGAGGTGGTAGAGAAGCTCCATCTCTTTAGGGGGGGTGTCGATTTTTTTACCGTCCACAACTAGCTCGTAGGAGTCCAGATTGACAACTAGCTTGTCAAAACTGAGCTTTTTTTCTGCCTCGGTTTTAACGGAGGGATCAGTGCGGCGCAGAACTGCGTGTATACGGGCCAGCAGTTCCTTTACTTCGAAGGGTTTTACCACATAGTCGTCAGCGCCCATTTCAAGGCCGCTGATGCGGTCCGGAGTCTCTCCCTTTGCGGTGAGCATTATGATGGGAACCTTGGAGCTTTCGCGGATCTTCCGACAGACCTGCCATCCGTCCAGAACGGGGAGCATAATGTCTAAGAGGATTATTGTCGGGTCTTCATTGAGAGCCATACGCACTCCGGAACCGCCGTCAGCGGCACGAAGGACCTCAAAGCCCTCCTTTTCGAGATATAGGCGAAGCAGCTCGGCAATGTTGCCGTCGTCCTCAATTATAAGCGCCTTGCCCTGCATAAACGCACTTCCTTCCGTTGCTCTATACTTTATTACAGCAATTATACCTCATTCACAGCTCGAAAAGTGAACAAAATGTTAAAGAAAGTGGCCATAATGCGCTATTATCTCCATGAGACATCAAAATAATTTGTGCAAAAGATGCATGTATTTTTGTATCTTTGCTATTGCTTTATTTCGCTAATGTGATACAATAACATAGTCGTACAAAACGATATTTTTTATGGCAGATTATTTGGAGGAATGAAAATGAAAAAAAGTAAGACCTGTACAGCGCTGCTTCTTGCCCTTATCATGTGTATTGGCCTTTTTGCAGGCTGCGGTGCGAAAAACGTTTCCGATAGCGACGTACCGGACGATATCGCCGCGGACAGCGACGTAGCATACATACAGGATAAGGGTACGCTTGTTGTAGGCATAACTGATTTTGCCCCCATGGACTATAAGGATGAATCCGGCAAATGGATAGGCTTTGATGCCGATATGGCAGGAAAAGTCGCCGAGGCGCTGGGCGTTGACGTGAAATTTGTTGAAATAGCCTGGGATAACAAAATTATGGAGCTTGATGCCAAGAGCATAGACTGCGTTTGGAACGGTATGACCCTCACCGACGAGGTGCTTGGCTCAATGGAGTGCACAAACGCATACTGCAAAAATGCTCAGGTAGTTGTCGTATCTTCCGACTCAGCAGACCGGTATAAGGATGTTGACAGCTTGAAAGACCTCAATATTGCCGTTGAAGTTGGCTCAGCCGGCGAGGCGGCCGCAAAAGAGCTTGGCCTTAAATTGAACTCCGTCTCTACACAGGCAGACGCTCTGATGGAGGTAGCTTCCGGCGCTTCCGACGCCTGTGTGATCGACCTGCTGATGGCGGGAGCAATGATAGGCGAGGGCACAAGCTATCCGAACCTTGCCACCACCGTTGAACTGACCTCTGAGGAATACGGTATAGGCTGCCGTAAGGGTTCAGATCTCGCCGCATACATAAACAAGGTGCTCTCCGATCTATATGCAGACGGAACAATGGATAATATAGCGGAGAAATACGAAATTAAGAAGCTAATTGTCGCCCAGTAAGGCAGAGCCGCCGAAATGATAGTTTAAAAAGGCAGAGAGCCGCCTGCTCTCTGCCTTTGAGCCGCTTTATAAACAAACAAGAAAGTAGGAACTCCAAATGTTTTGGACTGTCACTCTGTCCCTTTTGCAGGGCATGGGCATAACAGTAAAGCTCTTCTGCCTGACGCTTCTTTTCGCGCTTCCTCTGGGACTGCTTATAAGCTTTGGCTCGATGAGCCGTCTTGCTGCCTTGCGATACCCCATAAAGGCAATAATCTGGGCAATACGCGGGACTCCGCTCATGCTCCAGCTTATCGTGGTATACTACGGGCCCGGTCTGCTGTTCGGATGGGATCTGCTGCCGCGCTTTATGGCGGCGCTTGTCGCTTTTGTTATAAACTACGCCTGCTACTTCTCGGAGATATACCGCGGCGGCATCGAGAGCATACCTGTCGGCCAGCAGGAGGCGGGAAAGGTGCTGGGTATGACAAAGCCGCAGATTTTTTTCAAAGTCACCCTTCTACAGGTTATAAAGCGTATAGTGCCGCCCATGGGCAACGAGATAATAACTCTTGTCAAGGACACGTCACTTGCCAGGATTATCGGGGTATACGAGATCATCTGGAGCGGACAGGCCTATACAAAAAGCGCCGGTATAATATGGCCGCTGTTCTATACCGGAGTGTTCTATCTCATTTTTAACGGCGCGCTGACGATCCTGTTCGGACGTATTGAGCGAAAGCTCAGCTATTTCAGGTGAGGAGGGTACAATATGCCGGTACTGGAAGTTAGAAAACTGCAAAAGAACTTCGGCGAGCTTGAAGTTCTTACAGATATAGATTTTTCTCTGGACAAGGGTGAGACCATAGCCATAATCGGCTCCTCCGGCAGCGGGAAGACCACCCTTTTGCGCTGTCTGAATTTTCTGGAGCACCCTGACGGAGGTAGCATCTCGGTCAACGGCAAAGTCATTTTTGACGCTTTGGACCCGGTCACAAAAACGGAGAGCGAGATAAGAAAAAAACGCCTGCATTTCGGTCTTGTGTTCCAGAACTTCAACCTGTTTCCGCAGTATACGGTTCTTCAGAATGTGTGCCTCGCGTCCGAGCTGCTGGCGAAGGAGCTTCCCGGCTACAGACAAAACAAAAAGACGGTGCTTGCAGATATTGAAAATGCAGCCCGTGAGAATTTGAACCAGATGGGACTTCTCGAAAAGCTGCACTGCTACCCCCACCAGCTCTCGGGGGGACAGCAGCAGCGTGTGGCGATTGCGCGGGCGTTGGCGCTGCACCCGGATATCCTCTGCTTCGACGAGCCAACCAGCGCCCTCGACCCGGAGCTGACGGGCGAGGTCCTTCGGGTAATACGCGGCCTTGCGGAGAAGAAAACCACCATGATAATCGTCACTCATGAGATGGCGTTTGCCCGCGATGTGGCGGACAGGGTCATATTTATGGACGGCGGAGTGATTGTTGAGCAGGGCAGCCCCGAGCAGGTGCTTGCGAATCCCCGCGAGGAGCGTACAAGGCAGTTTCTCTCCCGCTATTCAAATGAGTGAGCCGGGTGTTGTTTACAAAATCTACTTGAATTGCAACGGGAAGTATAATAAAATAATCACCGCCTGCGGACATGTGCTCCGTCGGCGGTGTATTTTTTATTTTTATCACTTTCAAAGGGTGTTTTTAATATGAAAAGGTTTAGATCCGCAATGGCTCTAGTTCTAATACCGATACTGCTCATTTCACTCTGCGGCTGTGCCGGCGGGAACTCAAAATATAGTGTTATAAAGCGTCTGGAGATGCAGCAGTTCTGCATCGCGTTCCGCAAGGGCGATACCTCGGGCGACGCTGTTATAGCCGCGCTGAAAGTCCTGCAGGGAAATAATACGGTGTCCGCTCTCTCCACCAAATGGTTTGGCAAGGACCTGTCTGAGTCGGAGGGTGACACCGGAGCGCTTGAAAAGCTTGCTGCAGAGACAGAGATAGAGAAGCGGACATATATCATCGGCTACGACTCAGGCAGACTCCCTATTTCAGGGACAGACATAAAGGGCAAACCCACGGGCTTTGATGTCGAGCTCTCGCAGGCCTTCTGCGACCTGCTCGGCTGGAAAGCAAAATTTGTCTCAATAGACGCGGCCGATGCGGAGGTGGAGCTAGGCTCAGGCAATGTGGACTGCGTAATGGGCGGATACGCATATGATGCCGACGCGGAAAATATTGACCAGTCCCCGGTATACATGAAAAACACCGTGGTGGTTGCTACGCTGAGGGGATCTGGTATACACAGCATAAGAGGGCTTTCCGGCAAGACTCTGACCGTCGGCAATACGGGCTATTTCCAGAGCGTTCTGGCGGAGTATCCCGAACTTAACGAAAAGCCGAAATTTGTGGTTACAATTCCCGGAGATATGGATGAGTGCTTTGCGGCTTTGGACGAAAAGAGAGCCGAAGCGATAATCTGTGATCTGGTCTCGCTGAATTATTACGAATGAGCTTAAAGCGCGCAAAAGAGCACGGCAGATAGAGACATGCCGTGCTCTTTTAATGTTTATTTAGCAGTGACTGAGACCTTCTTGCCGTCGGAGCTGATATGAATTTCGGAGACCCTGCCGCGGTGGTTATCGATGATTTCTGCGGCGATGGTATCCTCGACCTCCTTTTGGATAAGGCGGCGGAGGTTTCGCGCGCCGTAGGTGAGAGAATAGCTTTTATCGGACAGGTAGTCAATTAGACTTTCGTCGAAGCTCAGAGCTATGTCTTTTTCTGCCATGACGTCCACAAGCTCTTTCAGCATTAGCTTTGCTATTTCGCGGAAGTTATCCTCTGTCAGACGGCTGAAGTAGACTATCTCGTCCACGCGGTTGATAAATTCGGGACGCAGGAACTCCTTCAGGGCCTTTAAAGCCTTTTCCTTTCCCTGATCGGACACACTGCCGCCAAAGCCGACGGTGCCGTCCTTCTTGTCGCTGCCGGCATTGGTGGTCATGATTATTACAGTGTTCTCAAAGTTGACCGTTCTGCCCTGAGCGTCGGTTATCCTGCCGTCGTCAAGGATTTGCAAAAGGACATTCATAACATCTGGGTGGGCTTTTTCAATCTCATCGAAGAGAACGACGGAATAGGGCTTGCGGCGGATTTTCTCGGTCAGCTGTCCGGCTTCGTCATAGCCGACGTAGCCTGGGGGCGAACCGATTATGCGGGACACGGAGTGTTTCTCCATGAACTCGGACATATCCAGACGTATCAGAGATTCGGGTGTATTGAAGAGGTCCGCTGAGAGGCGCTTTACAAGCTCTGTCTTGCCGACGCCTGTACTGCCCACGAAAATGAAGCTGACGGGCTTGTGCTTTGCGGAGAGACCTATGCGGTTGCGTTTTATGGCGGCACAGACAGTGTCCACGGCCTCGTCCTGACCGATGATATGTTTCTTAAGACGCAGATGCAGTTCGCTGAGACGGTCATACTCGTCCTCACAGATGTTGCTCGCGGGTATCTTTGTCCAAAGCTCTATAACTCTGGCGAGATTGTCCTCGGTAAGTTTCGGACGGCCCTTCGCCCTGATCTGATGGTGTTCGTCTGTGAGCTGCAGGCTTGTGCTTCGGATGGCGGCAAGCCTCTCGTAGTTGTCGCTCTCAGTGTCCGCCAAAAGCAGATCTCTCTCCCTGTCCAGGTCGGCCAGTTCCTTCGCGATTTGCGCTGCGCGTTCGATATCGGGGCTTTTGAGATTCACATCAGAGCAGGCCTCGTCTATGAGGTCGATAGCTTTGTCGGGAAGGTAGCGGTCGGTGATATAGCGCTCGGAGAGGGTTACGGCCCTGCGGCACATATCATCCGTGACTTCAACGCCGTGATAGTCCTCGTAGTAGTGCTTTATGCCCTTGAGGATCGTGACGCTGTCTTCAAGGGACGGCTCGGCCACGGTGACGGGCTGGAAACGGCGTTCCAGTGCGGAGTCCTTCTCGATGTGCTTGCGGTATTCGGTAAAGGTGGTCGCGCCTATGACCTGGATCTCGCCTCTGGAAAGTGCGGGCTTCAGTATATTGGCGGCGTTCATGCTACCCTCGGCATCACCCGCGCCGACAATATTGTGTATCTCGTCGATTACGAGGATGATATTGCCCTCGCTGCGGATCTCCTCAATGAGGCCCTTCATACGCGACTCGAACTGGCCGCGGAACTGGGTGCCCGCTACGAGCGAGGTCAGGTCCAGCAGCATGACCTCCTTATCACGGAGCTTATAGGGCACCTCTCCGCAGGATATGCGTTGGGAAAGGCCCTCGGCAATGGCGGTTTTGCCGACGCCCGGTTCGCCTATAAGGCAGGGGTTGTTCTTCTGCCGGCGGTTGAGTATCTGAATAACACGTTCCAGTTCCTCCTCGCGCCCGATCATATTGTCAAGCTGACCGTTTCTGGCCTTTGCCGTCAGGTCAATACAGTAGTTATCGAGATATTTGCGCTTTCCGGCGCGCGGCAAGCCCGTGTCGCGGTCGGTCACCTTTTTTGGGGATGGGCGGCTGCCGTTTTCGCTGGGCGGCTGTGTAAAGCTGGTGGCCATGGGGCTAAAGCTGCTGTCGTTGCCGAAAAGACGGTTCAGATAGGGAAAAGTTGCGGTTTTGCCGATGTCTTCGTCCGTATTGTCTGTGTCGTCTATCGGCTCAATGTCCTTTATAGCGTCGGGACGGCCCAACATGTTGGTCATCTCGGTAGTCAGGGTTTCAAGATCCTCATCGGTGATGCCCATCTTGGCCATTATGTCGTCCATGGGCTTTACATGAAGCTCACGGGCGCATTTCAGGCAGAGGCCCTCGTTTTTGGAGACTCCGTTCTCGACTTTTGAAATAAATATGACCGCCATATTGGTCTTACAGCGGGAACACAGTGTTGGCTGCATATTAGTAGCTCCTTGAAAAAAGAATGGGGTATAATCTGATTGCTGCTGTTAGTATGGCAGGAACCATGACATAAAGTTCGTATTGAGAAACAGCTTGGATATGAGCAGTCCGTTTGAGCTCTCCTGCGATATGAACGGCCCAATAAACTTGAGTATTAATGAGGCAAATACACAGAAGAAAAGACCGATGAGGGTACCCGCGGTTATTCCTCCTATAAGATTGAGTCTTTGCACGTTGGGAATTTTCAAGCTGGGATTTATTAGATTTATAATGACTGTTAATATGATTATTGCCAGAGTAAAGAAAACTATAAAAGTAATATAATATGCTATGGTGTTGCTCATTACATCGATAATGGCTTTAGTAATGCTTATCTTTGAATGCTTATACAGTCCCACGGCTTTGTCTGCCATTTTACTGGCCGTATTGGGATAAACGCTCATCTTGATAAAGCTGACCCGGCAGAGCTCATGGGCGATATCAGGCTTTTGCTTGACGGAATCTTCCACTGACAGACCCTGTGTGTCGCCAACAATCTCTACAAGAGATTTGTCAATGATGCCGGAGGTGCCCTCCATATAACCCTCCACAAAGGGGCGGATTACCTTAGAGACTTCCGGGGAAAAAGTTTCTGCCAGCAGATTACCCACATACATAGATATTATTATTGAAAGCAGGGTGGCTATGCCAGCCGCAAGCCCTTTTTTGTAGCCCGTCCATATACTTGAACCCAAAATAGCGATAAACACAAGCTCAAATACAATTTTCATATCCTACCTCACATTTTTGCTTTGCTTCCCAAATGAGGGCCAGCTCATTTGAGTGTTATCTTCTCTCCATGATAAGCCGCGAGCAACATAACATCGCTGTCGGGCATGAGGACTGCGCTTTTGTAGCCGGAAACGGGTGCGCTCTCCTTTATCGGGTCCATATCGCGGGAAAATACAGTTATGCCTGCGGTGCCGAATACCAGAAGCTTAGACTTCTGTGAGGACAGCGAGACCGGCGAATAGGGGAGCGCCGCACTGCCGAGCTCTCTGCCGTTGGCGGAAAAGCTCGTTATCGTGACCTCGCTGCCGGATATATATTTGCTCAGTACGACGGCGCAGAAACTCTCGGAAAACTCGTAGTCCACAAGATAGTTGTCTTCAAAGCTGAAACTGTGTTCCTCGTCGCCGTTCTCGTCAAAAAAGTAAATTGCTTTCTCGGATAGAACATAAATATTGCCGTTTTCGCTGCAGCCCATTTCAAAGCAGAGTTCGGCGGGTATTGGCGCTGATGAGTACTCGTCCTCATCGGTGAGCCTGAAGAAGTGAAGAACACTGCCGGACTCTCCGACGCAGAGCACAGCGAGACGTTTGTTGTCCGGAGTGACAACAGCGTCCAGCGCATATCCCGACCCTGCGTACCACTTGTATATTGGTTCGCCGGAGCTGTCATAGACAGTGACGCAGCCCTTAAAGCCCGACTCCTCGGTCGTTACGGCAAAGTAACCCGCAGAGTTGACATTTACTGCGATTATCGGGCTTTCGGTGTCCATCTCCGCGTATTCCTCCGGGCCGAACAACACACGCAGCGCGGTTCCCCCCACGTCGTAGAAGACACAGGTGTCGCCTCCTGCAGAGACGCAGGGTATATCCATTGAAAAAACCTGACGTGAGATCGTCTTACCGTCATTGTCCAGAAGCTGCAGCCCCGATGAGGATGCAATGGCAAGGCACTTTCCCATGAGAGCAAAGGACTGGTTAGAGCCATTTTCGTATGTAAAAGGCTCGCTGTCCGATATGCCGCTGTCTTCGTCATATTTGCCCGGAGAGCCGAATATTTCTTCCCGGTAGAGAAAAACCAGCAGCGCGGCGAGTATCAACAGCAGGGTAACGGCGGCAATGGTATTTTTTTTTCCTAGCTTTGGTCTGTTACGTCGTTTTGTCTGCGCCATATCCGCTCACTTTCTTCGCTATAACCGCAACGCAGAAATCTATTTTGTTATTATAGCACATCTTTTTGGAAAAAACAGATGTTTTAAAACGATTTGTGCTAACGGGACATCATTTCGCCCACAACGCCGTCGTACCAGACACGGGACATATATAGTCCCTGAGGCGGCATGGTCGGCCCTGCCAGGCGTCTGTCGCCGGTCTCAAGCAGGGCGGGGATATCGTCGGGCCTGAGCTTTCCCAGCCCGCAGTAGACAATAGTTCCCATAATGGCGCGCACCATGTTATACAGAAAACCATCTGCACATACGGACATGGTGATCAGGTTGTCTTCACGTGTGAGATCGCACCAGTATACGGTGCGTACTGTGGATTTTGTCTCGGTGCCGAGACTTCGGACAGCGGCGAAATCATGGGTTCCGACAAACGCAGCGCCCGCCTTCCTCATATTTTCGAATTCCAGAGGAGAGGGGAAAAAACAGGCCCGATTGTGAAGAAAAGGGTCTTTTATACGGGTGTTGCAGAGCTTATAGATGTATTCCTTTTTCTCACAGGAGAGTATGGCGTTGAAGTTGTCCGGAGCTTCAGACGCATCCGATACTGAGATGTCGGGAGGAAGATGGGTGTTTACTGCCAGTGGGAAGCGCTCCGTCGGTATACGGCAGTCGGTTCTGAAGCTGGCGCAGTAACGCAGAGCGTGCACACCTGCGTCCGTCCTGCCGCAGCCTGTGACCTTGACGGGGTGCCCGCATATTTCGGACAGCGCTTTTTCCAGCGTCGCCGCTACGGAGACTTCATTTTTCTGTACCTGCCATCCGTGATAGGCGGTGCCGTCGTATGAGAGCCGAAGGGCGATGTTCCTCATAGTCCGAACCTCGCAAGTGTGATTATTGCGGCCAGCAGAAATACGGAAAAGGACATTACAATACCGTCCGCCGCCGCGAGCCTGAGCTTTTTCATACGTGTGCGCCCCTCGCCGCCGTGATAGCAGCGGGCCTCCATCGCTGTGGCCAGCTCGTCCGCACGGCGGAAGGAGCTGACAAAAAGGGGTATGAGCAGAGGGAGAAGCGCTTTGGCGCGGTCGGTGAGTTTTCCGGTCTCGAAATCTGCACCGCGCGCCTTCTGGGCGTTCATGATTTTGTCTGCCTCCTCGATTAGTGTGGGGATAAAGCGCAGGGCGATGCTCATCATCATTGAAAACTCATGTACAGGCACTTTGAGCTTTTTAAGCGGATTGAGCAGAAGTTCCAGACCGTCGGTCAGCGCCATGGGCGTTGTCGTATAGGTGACGAGAAAGGTCGAGAGAATGAGCATCGTTATTCGCAGGAGCATATATCCGGCCTTGATAAGACCGGCGTCGGTGGCTGTAAATATCCAAAAGCTGAACAGCTGCCTGCCTTCCCCATTGTAGAAAATATTTATGACCGCTGTGAAAATGATGATTATTGTCAGGGGCTTCAGCCCCCTTAACATGGATGCGAGAGGTATTTTTGAAATGGCGATGGCGATTAACAAAATGAGCAGCAGCGAGCCGTAGGAGACCCATGTCTTCGCAACGAAAAGCGCAATGATGTATACCGTCACGAAAAGTATCTTTGTGCGGGGGTCAAGACGGTGGATAAGGGTATCTCCGGGAAAATACTGGCCAAGAGTTACATCTTTCAGCACGGCGCTGCACCACCCTTCAGTTTCAATATCGCGTCGTGAAGCTGCTCGACACAGTAGCAGCATTCGGGCACATCTACACCCAGCTCACGCAGGTGAAGCGCGATATCCGTGACTGCGGGAATGTCCAGTCCTATCCTGCGAAGCTCCTCCGCGCGGGAGAAGACATCTGCGGGAGTTCCGTCCATTGCGATCGTACCTCTGTCAAAAACCACGAGCCTCTCGGCTATGCGGGCCACATCCTCCATACTGTGGGAGACTAGTATTATAGTGGCGCCGGTGGCCTCGCGGTAACGGCAGATATTGTTGAGTATGGCGGCGCAGCCCTCGGGGTCGAGTCCCGCAGTGGGCTCGTCCAGAATGAGGATTTTCGGGCGCATGGCGATAACCCCGGCTATGGCAACGCGGCGCTTCTGACCGCCTGACAGCTCAAAGGGAGATTTGTCGAAAATACTTTCAGGCACACCGACAAAGCCCGCAGCCTCGCGGACGCGCTCGTCGATTTCAACAGTTGAGAGCTTCATGTTGCGTGGGCCGAAAGCTATATCCTTGTAGACGTTTTCCTCAAATAGCTGGTATTCGGGGTACTGGAACACCAGACCGACTTTGAAGCGTATGTCGTGTCTGAAAGCCTTTGAGGAGTTCACGTCTCTGCCGTCAAAGCAGACCTTTCCGCTTGTGGGTGCGAGAAGTCCGTTGAGGTGCTGGACGAAGGTCGATTTGCCGCTGCCTGTGTGCCCGATAAGACCGACGAATTCCCCTTGGTCGATCTCGATATTTATGTTGTTGATGGCCACGCTCTCAAAGGGGGTGGAGGTGCTGTAAATGTGGGTCAGTGCCTCGGTTCTGATAGTTGACATCTTAAGTTCCTTTTCGCCTGACAGCTCAAAGCCGCTTGTTTTTAAGAGCAAAGGCGATCTCCTTCGCACAGTCCGATACGGTGAGCGCACCGTAGCCCAGTTCAAAGCCAGACGCGTTCAGCCGATATATCAGTTCTGTTGTGTCGGGAACCGTCAGCCCCAGCTTTTTTAGACACTCCACACCTGCGAAGATGTTCTGCGGCTCGCCTTCACATACGACCTTGCCGCCTTCCATTACAAACACCCTGTCCGCGCCTGCCGCCTCTGACATGTGGTGAGTTATTAAAATGACGGTTATGCCGTTTTCACGGCACAGACGCGTGACTGTATCGATTACCTCACGCCGCCCCTGCGGGTCTAGCATCGCGGTGGGCTCGTCCAGCACGATGCAGCGCGGTTTCATGGCGATGACTCCCGCGATTGCGACGCGCTGCTTCTGCCCTCCGGACAGAAGGTGGGGCGAGTGCCTGCGGTATTCGTACATATCCACGAGCTTCAGGGCCTCGTCGACACGGCGGCGTATCTCATCCGAGGGTATACCGAGGTTTTCGGGTGCGAAGGCCACATCGTCCTCCACGACGGAGGCGACTATCTGGTTGTCGGGGTTCTGAAAGACCATACCCACGGTGCGGCGGATCTCAAGAAGCTTTGACTCGTCCTTTGTGTCCATGCCACAGACTGTAACGCTTCCGCTCTGCGGCAGGAGTATCCCGTTGAAGTGTTTGGCAAGCGTGGACTTTCCGGAGCCGTTGCGGCCGAGAATGGCCACAAAGCTCCCCTCGTGAATATCCAGAGTTGTACCGTCCAGAGCCGGGGGCAGCTCCTCCTCGCCTTCATAGCGGAAGAGCAAGTCTTTTACTCTGATGAAAGGTTCCATAACACATCTCATTTCATGCTTCCCAGCGGCAGGTGGAGCCGCAGGGGAGGATAAGCCCGCTCTCGGTCACGGGCAGTCCCAGCTCACGGCTCTCTGAGCTGCCGCCGAATCTCCGCCCGAAGACGGACTGACAGATATAGGTGAGCACCGAGGGCGAGAGCCCCGTGGTGTATGAATTTATGATAACAAAGAGCGGGTCGTCGGACAGAACGCCGGAGCACAGCGATACAAAGTCCCAGAGATTGTCCTCCAGCTTCCAGACTTCCCCGCCCGGACCGCGGCCGTAGGAGGGCGGATCCATTATGACTGCGTCGTACTTCCTGCCGCGGCGTATCTCGCGCTCGACGAATCTGCCGCAGTCGTCCACTATCCAGCGGACAGGAGCGTCTTCAAGACCGCTGGAGCGGGCGTTCTCCCTGGCCCAGGCGACCATTCCCTTAGCTGCGTCAACATGGCAGACGCTTGCCCCGGCCTTTGCGCAGGCAACAGTGGCCCCGCCGGTATATGCAAAAAGGTTCAGGACGCTGACGGGTCTGCCTGCGTTTTTGATCTTGTTCATGGCATAGTCCCAATTGACGGCCTGTTCCGGGAAAATACCGGTATGCTTAAAATTCATCGGCTTTACGTTGAAGGTGAGCTCGCCGTAGTTTATCTGCCAGCTCTCAGGCAGCCTGCTTTTTTCCCAGCGGCCGCCGCCGGTTTCACTGCGGCTGTATCTGGCGGAGGGCCTTTCCCAGAGCTTGTTTTTGCGCGCCGTTTTCCAGATGACCTGGGGATCGGGGCGCACGAGGATTTGGCTGCCCCAGCGCTCGAGCTTTTCTCCGTCCGCGCAGTCGATAAGTTCATAGTCCTTCCATTTGTCAGATACCCACATATACTAACCTCTAAACACTATAATGTCGAATATATATTATACTACATCAGTTTTTGGCGGTCAATCGCTTTCGCCCCGGGCCGCCGACAGAGCAAAAATATATATATTATATCAAAGTAATTACAAAAAGTAAAATTGTCGGATTACCGGAAAAAAAGTCGAAAATGGGCTTGCATAATCAGGGGCTATTCTCTATAATTAAAGAGAAGTCTGTTAACATAATATACCGATTTTTCTCAGGAGCATGCTGATACTATGACCCCTTTAAAAAATAAAAAATCTTTTCGCAGCCTAATTTTTTTTGCACTGATTGCGGTAGCAGGCCTGTTGCTGGCTCTATGCTTACCCACAAGCGATGCAGATCCGGCAGACCCGTCGGCTTCCGATATCCTGCAGTCGCCGGAACCGGATCTGCCGCCTTCGCCTCAGGACAGTTACACGGGGCCGGATGTGCCCGAGCTTGAGCCTGTGGACGATGAATTCTTTTCCGACGCTGCTTTTATGGGAAACTCCCTTGTGGACGGATTTAAGCTCTTTTCCGGACTTGCTGTCTGCGACTATTACACAGCCACTAGTATGACCGTTTTGGGTGCGACAAGCAACAGTTGTATAACTCTCGACGATGGTACGAGCGGCACCATGGTGGACGGCCTGACCCAGAAACCCTACGGCAAGATATATATACTGCTAGGTATAAACGAAATAGGCGGTGACGTCGATACTTTCGGGCAGATGTACGCCGATATGCTGGACACCATTATTGCCGCACAGCCTGAATGCGATATTTATGTCATGGGGCTGACCCCCGTGAGCTATGAAAAATCCAGCAGCAGCGATACTTTTAATATGGAGCGCATAGCGCTGTACAATGAAAAGCTCCGCAGTATTGCGGCGGAAAAACGGTGCTATTATCTGGACCTCATATCCGCGCTCAGCGGAGAGGACGGGTATCTGCCGGCATCCGAGACCACGGACGGCGTCCATTTCACGGCAGGCACATATGCCAAATGGCTCGATTATTTAAGAACACACTATATAGAACCGGAGACATAAAATGTTTAGAAGACTTTCTTTTGCCCTGCTCTCAGTCTGCCTTATTGCAGGCTTATTGTGTGGCTGCACAGACAATACCGCAAAACCGTCGCCCGGCGGCTCCGCTGAGCCCGCGGGAAGCATTTCGCCCTCCCCGGAGCTTAAGGAATACGATCTGGGCGGTCTGGCAATGGACATATGCGGTACGAATGCTTTTTCAGACATTCTCGATACAGTATCCGCTGAAGTCGCCGCGGGGCTTTACGGTATAGAACCTGGCGATGTGGAGGAAAGCCGCCTTATGTGCTCTACCGGGGCGACCGCCGAGGAGATAGGCCTCTTCAAATGCACAGACGAGGAAGCGGCCGCGAGAGTGGAGGCAAAGGCTAACGATCGGATAAAGTTACAGAAGAAAGCCTACGAATCCTACGCACCCGAGGAGATCCCGAAGCTGGACGATGCTGTTATAACGAAAAAAGGTGCGTATGTATTCTATGTGGTAAGCACAGATTCGTCCAAGATCAAAAAGGTTATAAAATAAGCTGAAATTCTCAAAAGAAAGCCCGTCGGCATCCGGCGGGCTTTCTTGCTGTCTATACCTTTGATCAATCTGCGGTCTTGCGCTGGACGTGCCTGCGCTGGAAGAACTTGACGGCCTCTACAATAGGGATGACCAGGAACGCGAGCCCAAGGGCGACCAGATACTCGAGGAAGCTGATGTGTTCAAAGCCGAAAGCGCTGGAGAGAAAAGGCACGTAGAGTATCAGGGTTGTCAGCGCGAGACTTGTTACAGCGGCGAGTGAGAGAGTCTTGTTCTTGGTCTTGAGTGAGAAGAGGCTCTTGCGCTGGGAGCGCATGTTGAAGCTGTGGAATATCTCTGCCATAGACATTGTGAGAAACGCCATTGTCATTCCGTCTGCGCTTTGCAGAGTTGCCCAGCTTCCGCCCTCCATGATATGGCCGATAAAATACGCAGACAGGGTCAGCAGGGTAACTACAAAGCCCTGATATGCGACATCTATACCCACGCCGTTGGCGAAAACGCCCTCACTGGACAGACGTGGTTTACGGCGCATTATATCCTGCTCGGCAGACTCAAGTCCGAGCGCCAGAGCGGGGAAACAGTCGGTGACAAGGTTTATCCAGAGAAGGTGTACAGGCTCCAGAATTACGAAACCGATCATCGTCGCGATAAATATGCTGAGTACCTCGCTCATGTTAGACCCCAGGAGGAACTGTATGGCCTTGCGGATGTTGTCGTAGATGCGGCGGCCCTCCTCGACCGCGCCGACTATCGTTGCAAAGTTGTCGTCGGCAAGGACCATGTCCGCGACGTTCTTTGTGACGTCCGTACCTGTGATTCCCATGCCTACGCCGATATCCGCTGATTTGATGCTTGGGGCGTCGTTTACTCCATCGCCGGTCATTGCGGTAACGTAGCCCGCGCCTCGCCAGGCGTTGACTATGCGGACCTTGTGCTCGGGCTGTACGCGGGCGTACACGGATATGCTGCGGAAGCGTTTTTCAAATTCGGCGTCGTCCATATCGCTGAGCTCCGCTCCGGAGACTGCCATATCGCTCTCGCCTAGAATACCCAGTTCGCGGGCGATCGCAACGGCTGTGTCTATGTGGTCGCCGGTTATCATTATCGGTCGGATCCCCGCCTCACGGCATTTGTCTATTGCGTCCTTGACCTCCGGACGGACAGGGTCTATCATGCCGCACAGCCCTATGAAGCAGAGCTCCTGCTCAAGCGTGCTGGACTCAAAGCTGTCTGGCTCTTCCGGATATGACCTGGTCGCAGCCGCGAGTACGCGGAGCGCCTTATCGGCCATGGCCTTGTTGGCGGCCAGGATCTGCTTTCTCACTTCGTCTGTCAAAGGTTCGGCCTTGCCGTTCCTGAGGTAGCTTGTGCAGTTGCGCAGGACTTCGTCGGGGGCGCCCTTGGTGTACTGGACTATTCCGGCACCGGTTCTGTGTACGGTGCTCATCATTTTGCGGATACTGTCAAAGGGGGCCTCGCCGATTCTTGGGGCGTCAGACTTCAGCTTCGTTTTGGGTAGACCGAGAGTGTTGGCCCAGTAGACCAGAGCGTTTTCGGTGGGCTCGCCGGTGACCGTGCCGTCCTCGCATAGCTCTGCGTCGCAGCACAGCGCCATAGCTCCTGCCAGCAGGTTTTCGTCTTCGCCGTAATGCTCGACAACGGTCATCTTATTCTGAGTGAGAGTACCGGTCTTGTCCGAGCATATTATCTGGGCGCAGCCGAGGGTTTCCACGGCGGTGAGCTTTCTGATTATGGCGTTGCGCTTGGACATATTGGTAACGCCTATCGAGAGGACGATGGTGACGACCGCGACCAGACCTTCCGGTATTGCGGCGACAGCCAGCGAGACGGCTATCATGAAGCTGTTGAGAATGATCTCGGTGGTAAAGCTGCCCGCACGGAGCAGAGCGACGCCGAATATAACTGCGCATATTCCGAGGACGAGAAACGTAAGTATTTTGCTGAGTTGGGCGAGCTTTTTCTGCAGGGGGGTGAGGCCCTCCTTGGCCTTTGTGAGCGCGTCTGCTATTTTGCCCATTTCGGTGTCCATGCCGGTTGCGGTAATGACGGCCGCTCCGCGTCCGTAGACGACGGTGCTGCCCATGTAAGCCATGTTTTTCCGGTCGCCGAGAGGTATATCTTTGCCGTCTTTGAGGTTGAGTATGTCAATAAATTTGTCGACAGGTACGCTCTCGCCCGTGAGCGCGGCCTCTTCTATCTTCATACTGGCGCTCTCTATAATACGCCCGTCTGCGGGGACTGAGTCGCCTGCCTCGAGAACGACCACATCGCCTACAACAAGCTCCTCGCTCTTGACTACACAGATCTTGCCGTCGCGGAGGACCTTGCTCGTTGCCGAAGCCATCTCCTGCAGGGCTTCGAGTGCTTTTTCAGCCTTGTTCTCCTGATAGACGCCCAGTATTGCGTTGACGATGACGACAAACATGATGATTATGACGTCCGCAAAACTCTCGCCTTCCTGAGTGGCGGCGATAACGCCGGAGATGACCGCTGCCACGAGAAGGATGATTATCATGGGATCGGCCATCTGCTGGAAGAACCTGGCTAAAAGTGACGCCTTTTTGGCCTCTGCCAGCTTGTTTTTGCCGTTCTCCTCAAGCCGGCGCTTGGCCTCCGCGGCGTCGAGACCCTCTCGGGAGCTTCCGACTTCATCAAGTACGGCGCCAATATCATTGCAATAGTGTTTCATGTACATTCCTCCAATTTGTGTTTGCCCATGGGACCTATAAAAAAGACCCATGGACAGGCCCTGCCTATCCATGAGTCTGGTCATTTAATGCAAGCCAGACAGATCGCTCTGCCATGATGTTGACTTGTAGCCACTTTTCGTGGTTGACTACTCCCTCACGGAGATTGTAGAAATACTATCATCACAGGCAGATTTTGTCAAGTCAAAGTATGCCTTAAAAGCTCAAATAATTCTATTACCCGGAACCTCAGCCTGTACTCGCCCTCCTCGGCTACAATCAGCTCAGAAGCGTCCTCGGACAAGCCCGTGAAGGTCTCGCTGTCCTCCACCGCCGTCATGCAGAGAGGCGGAAAGACTACACACCACCAGTTGTGGCCCTTGCCCTCGCCGAGAATGATGCGCAGTGAGAGATAATCTCCGGCCGGCAGGGCAAACCCGTCATACATGCGCGTAGGGTAGCTCTCGACGGATAGACTTGCCTCGGCCTTGGGTATATGACCCCCTTCGGACATTGCCTTCTTAGCCACTTCGCGCAGCTCGTCAAGCCTCTGCTCTATGATGGTCTGAGCATCAGCAACACCTTCGGCCTCTTCCAGAGCGGGAGTCAGAAGCTCCAGCACGCTGTCGCGCACCTTGAGCTTGAGCGCCTGATCCTCGTCGCTGTCCGACTCGGCAATTATGTGCAGCCTCACTAGCTGCGATGAGAGCTTCTGCTGCTGCGCGTGCGCCCACAGTCCAGTGCAGAGTGATATACACAGGGCAAACAGGAGCGACAGCTCCCATATTTTTATTCTGTCATTATTTTTCGTTTTCATAGGTAAAACCGCCTGACTATGTAGATTTATACACAGTATCGGCGGTTTTGTCCGTTTTTATACGCTTTTGGGTTCAGATGCCGATTTTCTTCTTAGGTACGGCAATATAAACGTCCCGATAGTGCTTTTGAAGCTCGGCCTTTGCTCCGTATGCTCTGCTTTTGTTGTCGAAGATACCGAAAACGGCGGAACCGGTACCGGTCATCACCGCGCCGAGCGCGCCCTTATCCAGAAGCAGGCTCTTTATCTCGGAGATTTTGTTCATATTGGGCGGAAGCACATCCTCAAAGACATTGAACATACGCCGTGAGACTCCGCTGAGGTCTTGACTGTCCAATGCAGAGATAAGGCCGGGGGTGTCGGGGTGGTATCGCAGGTCACAGGAGTCCAGCCTTTTGAAAAGGTCGGGTGTGGAGACGGAGAATCTGGGTTTGCATATGACGATATGACAGTCAGAGAGAGGGGTAAGCCCTGTGAGTATCTCGCCCCGCCCTTCGGCGAGTGACGTACCTCCGCATATGCAGAAGGGGATGTCGGAGCCGAGCGTCATGCCCAGCTCCTCGAGCTCCGCTGCGGTCAGAGGTTTGCCGAGCAGGGTGTTGAGCGAGCGCAAAACGGCGGCACCGTCCGACGAACCGCCGCCCATCCCGGCGCAGACAGGGATGTGCTTTTTGATGGATATGCCGACGCCGAGATCAGTTCGGTCTATCCTTTTGAAAAAGGCCTTTGCCGTTTTGTAGGCGATATTGCGCTCGTCGCAGGGGAGAAAGTGTACGTCTGAGGTGACGTTGATTTTTCCGTCATGCCGCAGAACAAGACGGAGCTCGTCGCAGAGGGAAACGGTCTGCATGACCATACGCATATCGTGATAGCCGTCACTGCGTTTGCCGACAACATCCAGCGAGAGGTTCAGCTTGGCATAGGCCTTTTCATGTATCTCACGCAAACCTTTTCATTCCTTTCTCTTGTTTCTGGTAATAATAAGATTCAGAGCTCGAACAGCATAGGCATAAGCGAGGTACCAGCCTCCAAATAAGGACCCTTTAGCCCCGCTTCCTCTGTGTAGGGGAGACCTGCGCCAGTATCTTTCCGGCTGTCGTATATCATGAAGGGGACGGGGTCGCCGTCGTGACCGCGGGTGGAGGTGAGAGTTTTGTGGTCGGACAGAAAGAGTATGCGGTAGTCGAAGGGCTCCTTGGCAAGCGCCTCTGTCAGCGGAACAAACACGCGGCTGTCAAGCCATTCAATGGCCTGCAGCTTGCCCTTGAGGTCGCCGTTGTGCGTGCACTCGTCGGGGGCCTCGACGTGGATCGCGGCAAAGTCGTATTTTCCCTTGAGAGCCTCGACGCACGCATTGACCTTGCCCTCGAGGTTTGTGTCAAGCTCGCCTGTGGCCCCCTCGACCTCGATGACGTCGAGTCCGGAGAGTCTCGCTATGCCGTGGCAGAGCGGTACGGCGGAAATGACCGCGCCGCTGTGGCGGAACTGCTCCTCAAAGGATCTGAGCTCCACGCCGGTACCCTCCGCCCAGAACCACACGCCGTTGGCGGGCAGCTTGCCGTCTTTGCGGCGCTGCTCATTGATGGGATGGTGCTCCAGGACCCTGTTCGCAAGCTCCATCAAATCTTTAAGTATGACGGCATTGGTACAGCCCGAGGGGAGATAGCGGCCGATTACCTCGCCGAGATGGTCGTGTGGGGGCGCCAGCTTTATGCCCTTTATGTCCGCGCCGCTCTGAACCGCTATATGGCGGAAGGACGGGGCGGGATAGACGGTCATGCCGGCCTCTTTTGCCATGGCCTTGAATTCCGTGTCGTCAAAGAGATATTTCACAAGCTCTATGGACGACTCGCCGTCGATTGAGCCGCCTGAGTGGGACAAAATTTTCTTATCTTCAAAAGGCCTGTCGGAGTCCTCGAGCGCAATCATGTTGCAGCGGTAGGACACGTCTCCGTTTTTGAGCTTTATGCCCGTGGCGGCGGCTTCGAGCGGGGAACGTCCCGTATAGCATACTCTGGGGTCGGCGCCGAAGATGGACAGTATTGCGGTGTCGCTCCCCGGAGGCAGACCTTCGGGGCAGTTTTTGACGCTGCCTACAATTCCTTTGGAGGCCAATGCGTCTATATGGGGAGTGTCGGCGTATTGCAGGGGAGTTTTGTTTCCCAGTTCGGGTACGGGGTTGTCTGCCATACCGTCGCCTATGATAAGAATATATTTCATCGGATAACGCTTCCTTTCCGTTGTATTTGGATCTCATTATACACTAATTTACGCCTCTTGAAAACAAAAAAAGACAATAATAAATTCAACTTGAATATATGCTGATTTGGCATTAATCCGCATATAAAAAAACGGCTAAAATAAATTAACTAAAACTTATAAGTTTTAGTTAATTTTACACCTCATTTTGTATTTGAATACATTGAATAAAAGTGATACACTACTGTGACAGCAGAATGTGGAACGAAAGAGGGATGTTCATGACAGCTATTGAAATACTCCACACAATAGTGGATACAGACAAAAATGCGCGCTCCATATACGCTGGGGCTACGGAGCTCCGCGACAGCTTCTATGCGTATGTTGCCGAGCATGTCGAGTACATCCGGAAAGAGCGCTTCGCAGAGGCCGACAGACAGATTGCCGAGGCCGACAAAAATGCAAAAATCAAGGCTGAAGAGGCAATAAGAGAACTGGATGCAAAGCTCTGTACAGAGCTTTCAGAGGCCCGGGAACACTATGAAAGCAAAAAGGATGCGGTCGTAGAAAAAATATTCAAACTGGCGGTGGATGTTGATGCTTAAGGCAACAATGCGCTACGGCGCCGTCCGGGCCAAGGTTATGGCTATGCAGGGGAAATTGCTCACTGAGGATGATTTTTCCCGCCTCTGCGAATGTACCGGGCTTTCGGACATCGTCTCGTATCTGCGCGGGCATAAGGGCTGGGGTGATATAATCGCGGAGCTGCCCACGCCCGTCACGCCGGACAGACTTGTACGAGCGGTTTCCGAAAGAGTCTGGCGTGAGAGCGAAAAGCTCTACCGATTTTCCAATATTGACGATAAGACTTTCCTGCGTTTTTCCCTTTGCCGGGGTGAATACACGCTTATACTTGCCGCGATGAGGCGTCTAATCTCGGAGGATTCAGGTGGAGATGAAGCGGCTTACGGTTTTTACAGGATCAAGAGTTCGGTTGATACAACGGCCTTGGCCAACTGCAAAAACTGGGAGGAGCTGCTGGATGCGGTATCCGGAAGCATCTTTGAAGGCGGGCTGCGAAAGCTTACCGCAGATCCCGATACACGGCTGCCTAACTACAGGGAGGCCAGTGTGCTTCTGGAAAACACCTACTACCGCGAAGTGTTTTCATACATCAGCAAAAAATACGCGGGGCTTGGGAAAATGCAGCTTGAGGAGCTGCTGGGCAGAGAGGCCGACCTCTTGAATATAATAAGCCTTTTGAGACTGCAGCGCTATTTTCCCGGCTCTCTTGAAAAGGCGGACAGGCTCCTTATTCCGATACACTACCGGCTCAGTCCTGCTCTTACGGAGGCTATTATCCGCGCGCGAAATGAGGCGGAAGCTTTGGAGCTGCTCAAAAAATCAAAATATGGGCAGAGCTTTTCAGACATCAGCGGCAGCAGACTGGAGTCTGTCTATGAAAACGCGATGTCCGGTTTCTGCCGCAAGCTTATAAGGGTGGCAGAGCCGAGCGTCTGTACGGCGCAGGCCTATCTTGCCCTTAAGGAGATAGAGTGCAAAAGGCTTTTACGGGTCATTGAAGCCGTCAAATGCGGTATCGACCCGGAAAAAGCCCTCTAGATATACCTTTAAGGAGGTCTCTATGTCAGTTGAGTCTATGACAATGGTTACCGTATCCGGACCTAAGGATATGATAGATACCGCTATACAGAAGCTGGTCATAAACCGGCAGTTCCATCCGGAGAACGCAATTACTGAGATGTCCGGAGTGAGACATCTGCTTCCCTTCGACCTAGCGAACCCATATTCAGTGCATCTGGCAAAGGCCGACGATCTGGCGGAGAAAATGGGTATAAAGCTATGCTACCGCGACTTTACGGACTGTAATTACAGCATAGATGAAGTTTCAGCATACCTCGACGGGCTGAATGCGCGCTTTGAGGCAAACCGCGGCGAGCGCGATATAAAGGCGGCGGCCGTGCAGAACGACGCTGTCCTGAGCGAACAGCTCAAGCACTTCGCCGCCTTTGATATCGAGCTGGGCAGCCTTTTTGAGCTGCGCTATGTAAAACTGCGCTTCGGCCGTATACCACAGGACGTTTTCGACGGCGTCGCCTCTCTTATGAATGCCCGGCCTGATGTCTACTACATCGAATCGGGAAGAGCCGAACGCTGGGTCTACGGAGCCTACTGCGTGCTCCCGCACGATTATACCAAGGTAGACGCTATCTTTGCCTCCTACGGCTTTGAACGCATCCGCATCAACATAAGCGACGAAGAGGACGCCGAGACCGCAAACGAGGCTATTGAGCGCATAAAGCAGGAGGCTCAGGATGCGGAAAAGAGGATAGGGGAGCTGGACGCTCTGCACAGAGAGATGATCTCACAGGAGCGGGACAAGCTTCTCGCGGTATATTCATGGCTTAAGTTCATGGGCGAATCTTTCGACCTGAGGTGTTATGCCGGACAGCGCCATGACAAGTTCTATATCGTTGGCTGGATACCGAAATCTATTTCGGAGGAGTATGTACAGGAGTGCGAGAGCTATGAAGGCGTCGGCTGTATTCTGGCGGATCCCAAGGACAAAAAGGGCATGTCACCGCCGGTAAAGCTGAAAAAAGGTCTGCTCTCTTCAATATACGAGCCATTTGTAGAGATGTATGGACTTCCGGCTTACGGCGAAGTTGACCCCCGCCTGTTTATGGCCATCACCTATACGCTCATCTTCGGTGTGATGTTTGGTGACGTCGGACAAGGTGCGTGTCTTGCTGTAATCGGATTTTTGCTCTGGAAGCTCAAGGGAATGTGGCTGGGCCGAATGATATCTCTCTGCGGATTGTCTTCCTCTGTTATGGGCTTTATTTACGGAAGCGTATTCGGCAGTGAGGAGATCATAGACGGGTTCCATGTCCTTAAAAACGGAAACACCATGAAGATACTGCTCATGGCCGTCGGAATCGGCGTGGTTCTGCTGCTCCTCTGCATGCTGCTGAACATCATAACCGGAATAAGACAGAAGGACATCAGAAAAATATTCTTCTCACCCAACGGAGTGGCCGGATTCATTCTTTACGCAGGACTTGCCGCGGGGCTTTCGCTAAAGCTCATGAGGGGCATAGACATCATGACCACCCCCTATATCATCCTCGTAATCGTCGTGCCGTTACTTATGCTGGTGGGTGCGACGCCGCTTTCAAAGCTCCTGACAGGGCAAAAGGACTGGAAACCCGACTCGATAGGCATGTTTTTTGTTGAGGGGTTCTTCGAATTGTTTGAAACACTGCTCTCCTATGTCTCAAACACAGTCTCGTTTCTGCGTATCGGCGCCTATGCCATCAGCCATGCGGGAATGATGATGGTCGTATATATGCTCTCTGCAGGAGCGGGCGGCGAAAGTCTTTTCGGTCTGATTTTGGGAAACATCCTTATTACCGGTCTGGAAGCGGCGCTGGTCAGTATTCAGGTTCTGCGTCTTGAATTCTACGAATTGTTCGGACGCTTCTATATGGGCGGAGGGCGCAAATTCACACCCGTAGAGATAGATTACAAAGCTGCCGTCTGACGGCTTTTGCAAACATAAATATGAAAAAACGGAGGTCAAATCCATGAGAATTCTTATTGCTTCCATAGCGCTTCTCGCAATAGTAGTTTTACCGCTTCTGACAATTTACCACAGGGCAAAACACGGAAAAGGCGGCAAGACCCAGCTGATAGTCAACTTCTGCTGCTTCTTCGGGCTCATAGCTTTTGCAACGGTCTTCCTGTTTACCCAGTCGGCCGAAGCCGCAGAGGCTTCAAAAGGTCTTGTCGAGAGCGACGCGTTTGCCTCCGGCATGCAGTATATTGCGGCTGCGCTGGCTGTCGGACTGTCGGGCATAGGCGGCGGTGTAGCCGTTGCTTCTTCGGCTTCTGCGGCTCTGGGTGCACTGTCGGAAAATGAGGAGATATTCGGCAAGTCTCTGATCTTCGTCGGGCTGGCTGAGGGCGTCGCGCTTTACGGCATGCTTATAGCCTTTATGATCCTGCCCACCGCTTGAGTATCCGGAGAGGGAAGAGAAGATGCGTATGTACGCGGTTGCCGACGACAGGGATACCCTAACCGGACTGCGGCTTGCGGGTATTGAGGGCAGCTTTGCCGAGGAGAAACGTGATATTCAGGCACTAATAGATGGTGTCAGGGCCGATGCCGGCGTCGCAGTCCTCATCATAACAGAGAGCTGCGCCGCTCTGGTGCCTGAGACCGTGAGAGAGCTGAAACTGTCGGGTACAAACCCGCTTTTGGTTGTCGTACCGGGCAGCCGGGGCTCGTCCAGAGAGGCGGACTCCATCACGGCCCTCATCCGCGAGGCTATCGGAATCAAGATATAATACCGCAGAATACTGTCTGCTGCTCCGAATCTGAATCAAAGGAAGGAGGTTTGTCAAGTGCAGACTCAGGACACGAGTAAAAAGCTCGAGGCCTTCACAGAGGCTATGCTTGCGGAGGCCGTTGAGGAATCACAATGTATTTTCCACGAGCTGAGCGAGAAAAAAGATGAGCTTGTGGCCAAGGCCGAAGCGGAGATAGCCGCGGAGGTGGAGAAATATACAAAGACTAAAGTCAAGGAGATATATGCCCGTGAGGGGTGCCGGGTGAACTCCCGAATGACCGAAAACAAGCGTACACTCCTTCAGTATCGTGAGGATTGCGCCTTTGAGACAAATGCGGCGGTCCGGGATAGGATAGCCGGCTTTACTGAGTCTGAGGGCTATCTGCCCCACCTTAAAATGCTGCTGAGGAAGGCTGTGGATGTCTTTGGCTACGGTTTTGCGGCGGAGGTTCAGCTCAGACCGCAGGATATGCATTTTGCAGATGAGCTGGTTCAAACGGTCAGCGGCGTCAGTCTGGCTTTCAAAGAGGGGCATTTTGAGCTGGGCGGTCTTTGCCTATATTGTCCGGCCAAGGGCAAGCGGGTGGATTTGACTTTTGACGGAGCTTTGAACGACCTTATGGACCACTTTGCCGAGATAACGGGCATTCGAGTGGATGAATAAACCCGCCGCCCGAAAAACAGCTCCTTTTTTGGAGGGAACGAGATGAATTCAAACAAATATGCTATATACGGCGTGAACGGTCCGGTCATAACCGTTGACGGCGGGCGCAGTCTGCCTATGATGAGTCTGGTATATGTCGGAGACGCCAAGCTGCCCGGAGAGGTGGTGAGCGCCTCCGGAGACAAGGCCGTTGTGCAGGTCTATGAGGACAGCGCCGGTCTGGCCAAGGGCCAGCCTGTCGTATCTACGGGCAAACCCATGTCGGTCATGCTGGGACCCGGCATGATATCCGGCATATATGACGGCATCGCCCGTCCCCTGCGAACAATAGAGGGGATAGCCGGCAGCTTTATCACGAGAGGCATAAGTTTGCCTGCTCTGGATTGTGACAGGCTCTGGGACGTGTCCGTAGATGTTAGGGACGGCGACAGGGTCTTCGGTGGAATGATATTTGCGCGCTGCATGGAGAACGAGGGCATAGAACACCGCAGCATGGTGCCTCCCGCTGTTAATGGAGTTATCGCCGGGGCGAGACCCTCCGGACAGTACAGAGTTACCGACGTTATTGCAGAAGTAGTAGACGGACGCGGCGGCAAAACCCCGCTTACGCTGTCGCAGATATGGCCCATCCGCAGCGCCCGCCCCAGCAAAAAGAGGCTTCCCATAACCAGACCGCTTATTACCGGTCAGCGTGTCATAGATACGCTGTTTCCCGTCGGCAAGGGAGGCTGCGCCGCTATTCCGGGGCCCTTCGGCGCGGGTAAGACCATGGTGCAGCACCAGCTTGCAAAGTGGTCGGACGCCGACATAATAGTATATCTCGGCTGCGGCGAACGGGGCAACGAGATGACACAGGTTTTGGATGAATTCGCGGAGCTTACGGATCCAAAGACCGGACGCCCGCTGATGGAGCGCACCATACTCATAGCCAACACGTCCAACATGCCTGTCGCTGCGCGTGAGGCGTCCATATACACGGGTATGACAATAGCCGAATACTACCGCGATATGGGTTACCACGTCGCGCTTATGGCAGACTCCACCTCCCGCTGGGCTGAGGCTCTCCGTGAAATATCGGGGCGTCTGGAGGAGATGCCTGCGGAGGAGAGCTTTCCTGCCTATCTTCCGAGCCGGCTTGCGGGTTTCTACGAGCGCGCGGGATATATGGAGACCCTCTGCGGAGCGGAGGGCAGCATAACGGTAATCGGCGCGGTATCGCCGCAGGGAGGCGATTTTTCCGAGCCGGTCACACAGAACACAAAACGCTTTATACGCACTTTCTGGGCGCTGGACAGAGGCCTAGCCTACGCCAGACACTTTCCCGCTATTAACTGGAATACCTCGTATTCGGAGTATTTTCGCGACCTATCCCCCTGGTATGAGGAGAACTTCGGGCATGAATTCGGTAAGATGCGCCAGCAGATGATAGACATTTTGGCTCAGGAGAGCTCACTTATGGAGATAGTAAAGCTCATTGGCTCCGACGTTCTGCCCGACGACCAGAAGCTGGTCATCGAGACCGCCAAGGCCATACGCGAGGGCTTTTTGCAGCAGAACGCCTTCCACAGAACGGACACATATATGCCGCCCGCAGAGCAGATGGCCATGCTGGAGGTCATACTGCACCTCTACGAGGAGGCGAAAAAGCTTACAGCGAAGAGCATCCCGTTAAGCCAGCTTATTGCCACGGGAGTATTCAGCGATATGTCCCGCATGAAATTTGATATGGGCGAGGGCAGATCCAAGGACCATTTCCTTAAGCTGATAGACGATGCCGTCGCAAAAGTGCTTGAGACCAACGAGTAGAAGGGGGGACTGACCATGCGTATAGAATACACCGGCCTTTCGGAGATGCGGGGCTCCCTCATCGCATTGGAGGGCGTCGGCGGGGTCGGATACGACGAGCTGGCGGAGATCACCCTCGACGACGGAGAACGCCGCTACGGACGTGTCATACAGATAGACGGGGAGAGAGCGGTCTTGCAGGTATTTGAGGGTACGGAGGGCATTGACATGGAGCGTGTCAACACCCGCTTCACCGGCAAATCCATCACCATGCCTCTCTCAAAGGAGATTTTGGGCAGGATTTTCGACGGCGCCGGTCAGCCGAGGGACGGCCTGAGAGAGGTTTTCCCCGAAGAGCGCCGGGACATAAACGGCTCCGCTATAAATCCCGTATCCCGACAGTATCCGCGGCGCTGCATATTGACAGGCATATCGGCCATAGACGCCACGGCGACGCTTATACGCGGACAGAAGCTGCCAATATTCTCCGGTGCGGGTATGAGCCACAACGAGCTTGCCGCGCAGATCGTGCGCCAGGCTCACACTATGGACGAGGATGCGGAGTTTGCGATAGTATTCTGTGCAATGGGCGTCAAGAACGACACGGCGGAATTTTTTAAAAAAGACTTCAGCGAGTCCGGGGCTCTCGGCAGAACCGTCATGTTTCTCAACCTGGCCTCCGACCCGATAATAGAGCGGATACTGGCGCCGCGCTGTGCGCTTACCGCCGCGGAATACCTCGCATTCCGCCACGGCTATCATGTACTGGTCATCATGACGGACATGACGAGCTACTGCGAAGCCCTGCGCGAGTTCTCGTCCTCCAAGGGCGAGATACCCTCCCGAAAGGGCTTCCCAAGCTACATGTACTCAGACCTTGCATCGATATACGAGCGCGCCGGAATGATACGAGGTCTGGGCGGCAGCGTCACACAGGTACCCATACTGACCATGCCCAACGACGATATCAGCCACCCGATACCGGATCTTACGGGCTATATCACCGAAGGCCAGATCGTTCTTTCACGCGATCTGGAGCAGAAGGGCGTCTACCCGCCGGTTTCCATACTGCCGTCGCTGTCCAGGCTTATGAAGGACGGTACGGGCGAGGGTTATACACGTGAGGACCACGCCGACCTCTCCAACCAGCTTTTTGCGTCCTACTCCAAGGTGGCGGACGCGGTCAGCCTGGCGTCGGTCATAGGTGAGGACGAGCTCTCCGACATAGACAAGCTCTATATGCAGTTTGGAAAGCGCTTTGAGAGAGAATTTATTGCACAGGGCAGCCGGGAGAGCAGAAGTCTTGAACAGACACTGGATATGGGCTGGCAGGTCCTCTCCATGCTGCCGCGTTCAGAGCTGAGCCGCGTTTCCGATAAGCTGCTGGACAGGTATTACAAGGGATAGCTGAACCGGCTTCGAAAGGCAGGTGAGCAAAATGGCGCAGACCGCGCCCACAAAAGGAAACCTCATATCGGCAAAGCGCTCGCTCGCGCTGGCGCAAAACGGCTATGAGCTCATGGATAAGAAGCGCAACATCCTGATCCGCGAGCTGATGTCTCTTATAGGCCGCGCGGGAGAGCTGCAGGAGAGGATAGACAATACCTTCAGAGAGGCTTACGAATCACTGGCATTGGCCAAGATCTCCATGGGAGACTGTGATGACATCGCCCGCGCCATACCCGAGGACGTCAGCGTCAGGGTGCGCTACAGAAGCGTTATGGGTACAGAGCTTCCGACGGTCACCTCGACTCCGACCGACGTGGACGTGCTGCCCTATGGCTTTACGGGTACGACCTCGGAGCTTGACGACGCGTATAAAAAATTTTCCGCCGTCAAGGAGCTGATTTTGGAGCTTGCCGAGCTTGAGAACAGCATTTACCGCCTCGCGTATTCCATAAGCAAGTCCCAGAAGCGCGCAAACGCGCTGAATAACATCGTGATTCCGGGACTGGACGCGGATATAGCCCGCATCAGCGATCTGTTGGAGGAGAAGGACCGAGAGGAGTTTGTGAGACTGAAGGTCATTAAAGCTCAGAAATCCCGAAGAGGCTGATATAGCAAAAAAATGATGCTCCTAAAGAGGAGCATCATTTTTTTAGTACCGTTTATATGTTCTGACGTTTTGCGGCCTCGACAACGTGGCTGACAAGTACGGAGGTGGTGACGGTTCCGACCCCCCCGGGGACGGGCGTTATCGCCCCTACGACCGGCTCGGCCGCGGCAAAATCGACGTCGCCGCACATTTTGCCGTCTATAAAGTTAATGCCGACGTCTATGACCGTCTGACCGCGGCTCAGATATTCCGCGCCGAGAGCATTTGCTTTGCCGGCTGCGGCTATTAGTATTTCGGCGTTTTTTGTGATCGAGGGCATATCCACCGTTTTTGTGTGGCAGGTGGTGACCGTGGCGTTTTTTGCCATGAGCAGCATGGCGGCGGGTTTTCCGACCACCAGACTGCGCCCCACGACCACGGCGCGTTTACCCCTGCAGTCCACTCCATAGTAGTCTAAAATTTCGATGCAGGCCTGAGCCGTACAGGGGGCAAAGCCCTCGCCGCTCCCTGTAAAAACTCCGGCAAGGGAACCGGAGGTTATGCCGTCCACATCCTTTTCGGGGAGGAGTGCTCTTCTCACGGCCTCGCCGTCAAGATGCTTTGGCAGGGGCATAAAGATAAGCACACCGTGGACGAGCCTGTCCCTGTTTAAATCCTCAATCGTCTCCAAAAGCCCGGACTGAGTGACGTCCTCGGGCAAAACTATGCTTTTAACCTTTACGCCGACCTTGTCGCAGCGTTTCGAAGCGCCGTTTTCGTAGGCGATATCGTCCCCGCGGGAGCCGACGCGCACCATCGCGAGAGTGGGGGTTATGCCGCGTTCGGCAAGCGCCGGGATATCCGCCTTAGACCTTTCATTTATCGCGTCGGCGACCGCTGCGCCTTTGAGAAGTGTTGCCATACTATCAGTCCTTTATTTCAGTTTGTCGAATACCTTGCCGTATACCTCGTCCGCCATTGCGCAGTATTTTGTAAGCAGCAGCTCCACTTCGCTGCGGAGCTCCGCTGCGTAAATCCCGTCTTTCATGGAGCGCAGGTTGATATATACGTTCATACTGGCGCCCATGAGTGCTGTCTTGCAGCAGAGAACGCCTACGGCGACGTCCGAGAGCATAAGCCGGCTGCCCTTCTGTTCGAGCTCGGCGTGCAGCTCTATTGCCTTTGCCGCAGCTCTCATTATGGAGAGAGGCGCGGTACAGGCCTGACGCAGGGCCTCCTCCATTATGGAATCGCGGTTAGGATCGTCCTTAGGTATGCCGTATGCTTTGGAGAGAGGCTCAAAGCATTTTGCGTCCTCGTCGATGAGATTGAGAAGTTCGGCTCGCAGCAGCTCCGCATCAGACAGTATGCGCTGTATATCCGCCTCGTACTCGGCATATTTCTTCTTGCCGGTGGTCAGGTTTCCGACCATGGACGCAAGTGCGCAGCCTAGAGCGCCGACAAGGGAGGATGCGCCGCCGCCGCCGGGAACAGGAGCGTCGGACGCCAGTGCTTCGGTAAAGGAGAGGACAGAGTTTTCTTCAAAAGACATAGACATACCTCCATGGCATTTTTACTACTAAACGATAACACAGAAACTGAGTGTTTGCAACTTGCGCGGATAAAGAAAAATCGCGGCCGGATACACGTCTCAGCCGTGATTTTTAACATAATCAGTGTTTATGACCGAAAGGCCTCGGCTCTCCGGGGTCACCCTGCAGACAGAAGGGGAGCTCAAGTCCGTTTGCCTCCAGGAGTTCCCTGTCTGTGAGCACCTCGCGGGTCGGTGCGTCCTTTATTATTCTGCCGCCCGACATGAGGATAACCCGGCTGCAGGTTTCAAGTATCATGTCCAGATCGTGGGATGCGATTATCTTGATATGGTCAAGCTCGTTTAGGATGTTAATAAGCCTTCTGCGGTTTTTGGGGTCGAGAGCTATGGACGGCTCGTCCATTAGTATGACGTCGGGCGTCATGGCGAGAATGGTGGCTATGGAGGCCATCTTTTTTTCACCGCCGGACATCTTATAGGTGTGTTTATTGCGCAGATAGTCTATACCCACAAGGTCGAGCGCATGCTGTACCCGCTCGTCGACCTGATCGGGGGGGAGCCCGTAGTTGCGCGGGGCAAAGGCTATGTCGTCATAGACGGTGGGCATAAACAGCTGGTTGTCCGAGTCCTGAAATACGTAGCCGATTTTTTCGCGGATGCGTGGGAGCGTCTTCTTTGTGACCTTTATCTCTCCCACGGTCACCTCGCCTGTAAAGCCCATTTCAAGCCCTACCAGAATGCGCATCAGTGTGGATTTGCCCACGCCGTTTGCGCCTATGAGACCCACGGCGTCGTCATGGCCGCAGGAAAAACTGATGTTGTGCAGGACTTCGCTGCCCTTTTCATAGGAAAAGCAGACATTGTCGCAGATGATGTGATTGTGACTCATTGACCGTTATCTCCTTAATGCTGTTTGGCTTTGCTGTATTCAGACGAAAAGATTGCCGACCATGTTGAGAAAATCTGTGTATCTCAGAACGGCAAAAGCTCCGGCCCAGGCGGCAAGGTACGCAAAGTCCTGCCATTGTAACCGTCGGAGCTGTGTATAGCGGAATTCCCCGTTGTAGCCTCGCAGCACCATGCTGTCGTACAATGCTCCGGCCCGGTCTATGCTCCTGAGCAGGAGCTGACCGAGCAGCGAGCCCCAAACCTTAAAATGCACGCCCTTTTGAAAAGGTGCGCGCAGAATGTATGCCTCAAAAATGTGGTTGGCCTCGGACATCAGAACGGTGATGTAACGGTAAGTCAGCAGTATCTGAGTTACGAGTATTTTCGGGACATGCAGCAGGTTAAGAGCATAGCATAAAGACTCTATGGTGGTCGTGGCAATAAGCAAATAAGAGCCAAGGACTGCAAAGCAGCCCTTGACTATCAGTGTAAAGCCGGACACCATTCCGTTTGTAACTATAATGCCGTAAAAAGTAAAGCGCGGCGTCTGCTCAAAGAAGGGGTTTAATATACCCATAAGCAGTATAATCGGGAGAATGACCCTTAGCTTCTTGACGCTGTGCCGAAATGAGGTGCCGGACACAGAGAATACTACCACGGGATAGATCACCATGGTCAGAAGCCCCGCAACATTGTATTTGTCAAAAGATACGGTGAACCATATGTATGCGATTGCAGTTAATAGCTTTATAAGAGGATGGATGCGGTGTATGGGCGAGTCCTTGCTTGCTATTGTATCCATATAGTGGATCTCGTATATGGCATCCGAGATTTTTCCCATTTATGTATTTCCTTAAATTTGATTTAGCTTTCCAGTTGCTTTTTCTTTTTGAAAACTCCAAATATCGCGCAGAGCAATATGCAGAACAGGGCGACAATGCCGGCGCCTACAATTCCGGAAACGCTTGTCCCGGCAGCGCTGTCGCTTCCAGAGAAAGAATAGTCCGGTAAGACCGCCGTGTCCTCCTGGACGCCTGCCAGAGTGTCATGTATGTTGCCGTCGGATTCAAGTTCTTCACTCTCGGTGACCTGAAAGATGGACCATTCGAGACCGTCGGGGTAGCTGGATGCGAACAGTGACAGTGCACCGCCGACGAGTACGACGATGATTCCCATGATGACGAGGACTTTTTTGAGCGAGAACTTGTTCTCCGTTGCTTCGGCATCCAGAAGCTCGGGACGCGCCTGAAGCAGGAATACAAGAACAGCGGCGGTTATAAGTCCCTCTACAAGACCGATAGCCAGATGGATCGGCAGCATGGAGGCGACAAAAGTTCCGAAGGGTAGCTCTGAAATGCCGGAGATGGAGGTCTCAAGAACAACGCTGAAAGCGCCAAGCTGTAGACTCAGGATACATCCGATAACAGAGGCCGCGATAATTTTGCCTACAGAAAAACCGTTTTTCGTAAAGGGCTTGTAAATGCAGAAGTACCCAAAGAAGCAGGCGTAAAACGCCATATTCCAGATATTGGCGCCAAGTGCGAGAATTCCGCCGTCGGCAAAGAGGAGACACTGTATAAGCAGAACCGCGATCATCGACAGAAAGCCCGCATACGGCCCCAGTATTGCTGAGAGCAGCAGCCCACCGCAGATGTGACCGCTGGAGCCTGTGCCGGGAATAGAGAAATTTATCATCTGAGCTGCGAAAACAAAAGCGCCCATGATGCCCATAACTGGTATCTTTTTAGGATCGAACTCGTCCTTGATCTTTTTTGCGGAATAAACCGCTGTCGCTGCGCTGGCGGCATACATAACTCCGCCGACGGCCGGGGACAGCAAAGCATCAGCCATATGCATATTCGGTTTCCTCGCTTTCAATAACATTGTTTTTTCAATGATTTATGATTTTCTATCTAAAAATAACACCAAAAACACTTACAGGCAAGCCCCCCAGGGGGTAAAAATATAAAAAAGTTAGTTTTGTTATTAAGGCAGTACCTGTCCTGTAGAATAATCAGTCTTATCAATAGGTTTGGGTGATAGCCGCTCTAATAATGAATAGATGGTTACGATTTTGTTGAAAATATACAAAGCAAACTTGTTGACAGCAGTTTAACACATTAACCCGCTGAAAGGCAAAAATAGAGGTTGTACCAATAACGTATTATAATGTGTCTATCGCGTCAAAAAAATGTACTAATTCGTTTCTTTGTTGTCTCAAGAAAATTTTGCTTGTGCAAATTATCCCTTTGGGGGAGTTTATTTTGTGCGTTTGGACAATTGACACTTTTGTACATGCGTGGTAACCTTTTACCAGTTGGGAAGAACTCCCGACAACCGTCGGCATAAACCGATACGCCAGCGTTCCAGGTTCCATATGTAAGGTGATCCTGACGGCATTTTACCACAGGAGCTCTGGGTACGAGGACGAAACCACACAAATTATTATGGAGGTCATTTACTATGGCATACAGCATGGATACAGTATTGGGCGATATTCTCGCTAACCCCGCAGCTCTCGAGCTTATGGATTCCATCATTCCCGGAACTTCCAAGAACCCCATGATCAAGATGGCTAAGGGCTTCACTCTTGGCAAGATCGCTAAGACCCCCGCTGCTAAGATCCCCGAAGCAAAGATCCAGGAGTTCATCGACGCTGCAAACGCAAAGGGACTTTAATCTATTTAATTTATAAAAAACACGTCACAGGTTTTCTTTCCGCTCTGTCTCACCGTCAGGGGACAGCAGTGAGTATATGAAAACTAAATACGTTTTTTGCAGTACGCCGGCTTTCCGACGTACTGTTTTTATTATTTGGAAAATTATATATATCTGTCGGCAGCTAAATTCACCCGAGCTGAGATATTGTTGCCTCTGATTGTTAAGACCCTCGAATTTGTTTGGCATTAAGATAAAACAAAATTCGCATGGTTCACAACATTATAATGACAAGGGGTGCTTTTATGGATACAGCAAAACTGCGGGGATGGCATATTGCCGGTTTCTTCTTTACAGTCATTTTAGGGCCGCTTCTGCATTTCACCTACGAATGGTCGGGGGATAGCTTTGCGGTTGGACTATTTAGCGCGGTCAATGAGAGCGTATGGGAGCATCTGAAGATGCTGATCGTACCGATGCTCGTATCAACATTGATCGAATATATTTTCTACGGCAGACGGATTGCCTGCTTTCTGCCCGTCAGGTTATTATCAATTCTGCTGGGTATGCTTGTGATTATTACTGTGTTTTACACCTATACGGGCATACTTGGCAAGAGCTATGTTGTGGTTGACATAATCTTGTACTTCGTTGCGGTATATCTGTCGTTTCGGTATAGTTATCTCCGGCTTGAGAGCGGTGAGAGCTGTTCTTATTTTGTTCATGTGCTGGCGGCCATGGGGCTATTGCTGCTTGCCGCGGCCGTGGTGGTGTTCACATTGAACCCGCCTGAGATACCGCTGTTTCAGGATCCGCTGACTGGGGCGTACGGTATCTTACGCTGACGATTATATGGGGAAATGCACAGAGCTGGATACAAAAAGTCCGCCGCAGAAAGCGGCGGACTTTTAATATTATTACTATTTCTGCCTGTAAGTTTTGAGAAAGTCCCCGAGCCTTTCCATTGTCTCGGTCAGGATGCTGCACTCCGGCAGATATACTATCCTGAAATGGTCGGGCTGACCCCAGTGAAAACCTCCGCCGTGGACGAGGAGTACATGCTTTTCGCGCAGGAAATCCAGGACAAACTGTTCGTCATTTATGATGTTGAAGCGCTTTGCGTCAACCTTAGGAAATACATAGAACGCGGCCTTTGGTCTTACATAGGTGATGCCGTCTATTTTGTCGAGGGCGCTGCATATGGCCTCGCGCTGCTCATAGATACGCCCGCCCGGGATAAGGAGACTGTTTGTGGTTTCGAGATGTTCGAGGGCCGGTTTTATGGCGTGCTGCGCGGGTACATTGGAGCAAAGGCGCATGGAGGAGAGCATATTGAGACCCTCTATATAGCCTTTTACATTGTCCTTGGGGCCTGACAGCACTATCCAGCCGATGCGGAATCCTGCTATTAGGTGTGACTTTGAGAGCCCGGACATTGTGACACAGAACAGGTCGGGCGCCAGAGACGCGATTGATGTGTGTTTTCTGCCGTCCATCAGCAGTCGGTCATATATCTCATCGGAGAAGACTATCAGCTCGTTTTCGCGTGCTATCTGAGCGATTTGCATAAGTATGTCGTCGTCATAGACGGCGCCCGTGGGATTGTTGGGGTTTATTATGACTATGGCCTTGGTTTTTGGCGTGACCTTTGAGCGGATGTCGTCAATGTCGGGCATCCAGTCGCTTTGCTCGTCGCATATATAGTGCACCGCGGTGCCGCCGGCCAGAGTCACCGACGCCGTCCAGAGGGGGTAGTCGGGGGAGGGTATGAGCACCTCGTCCCCGCTGTCCAGAAGACCCTGCATACACATGGATATAAGCTCGGAGAGCCCGTTGCCGGTATATACGTCATCTGTTGTAACGCCTTTGATTCCCTTGCCCGATGCGTATTTTACTATTGCTTCGCGGCCCTCCAAAATTCCCTTGGAATCAGAGTAGCCCTCGGAGAAGGCAAGCTTTTGCCTCATTGTATCAACGACGCAGTCCGGGGCTTCAAAGCTGAAGGAGGCGGGATTTCCGATGTTGAGCTTTAGTATCTTCGCGCCCTCGGCCTCCATCGCGGTTGCCGCGTCAAGAACGGGGCCGCGCACGTCGTATGCGACATTGTTGAGTTTTGTGGATTTTGCAAATTGTCTCATGATTACCCTCCTAAAAAAATTCGCCCTAAGCAATATTGCTTAGGGCGAACTGAAAGTCCGTGTTACCACCTAAATTCGGGAAAAGCTCTTCCCGCACTCATACGGCACTTGAAAAAATTCGTATGCCGAGCTCCCGATAACGGTGGAGTACCGGTGGAGTGTACTTGCCGGATATGCGGCTTTCCGCCCACGGCTCAAAGGCGGCTTCGGCGCGTCGGTCATGGAGCCTTACAGCGGCCGGCTCCTCTCTGCGTTTCGCTTGGCGCTTACTATTCCTTTTCACAGCCTTTTACCTGTTGCAAATGATTATATGCATCATTTCATAGATTGTCAACTGTTTTTTGAGGGCGGCAGCCCAAAAGCGGCGGCTCTGCCCCTGTGTGCATCTGCTTAAAATGACTCTCTATAGACCTGTGAGATCAAAATCGGGGATAAAGTCCTCAGTTGCTGAGCAGGGCTCCTGATAATAACCGTTTTCGACGGGAGAGGCGTCGAGATAGCCCGTAACGCGGTCATACTCATCCTGTGTCAGCGTACGCGAAATCTCGGTAAACTTTTGCTTGTCCGCCAGAGGTGTGAACTGGCTCATCAGGCTCAGGAGTACGCCTTTCTTCGGGAAGGTCTCCGCGACCCAGTCGATAACGTCGAAGCAGTCGTCCAGTCTGCCGGGGAGGACAAGATGGCGTATAAGAACACCGCTTTTGAGTAGACCGTCCCCGCCCACGACAAAATCGCCCGTCTGCCGGTACATCTCAAGAATTGCCGACCTTGCGACCTCGGGATAGTCAAAAGCGCCGGAATAGCGCTCCGCGGCGTCCGGAGAAGTGTATTTGAAGTCGGGCATATAGACTTGAACAAGTCCCTCGAGCATCCGAAGCGTCTCGACGCTCTCATAGCCGGAGCTGTTCCAGACGACGGGGATCTTCGGCTTTGCGATCTGAAGAGCCTCTATGACCCTGTCTGTAAAGTGTGTTGCAGTGACGAGGTTTATGTTGTTTACGCCCTTGGCTTCCAGCTCTCCGATAATCTCGGCCAGCCTTTGGACGGATACGGATTTTCCGAAGCCTCCGGCGCTTATTCCGCTGTTCTGGCAGAAAACGCAGCGCATATTGCAGCCGGAAAAGAATACCGTTCCGGAACCGCCCGGCCCGCTTATGCACGGCTCCTCGCCGAAGTGGGGCGCCGCTCTCGCAATAACGGGAAGGTTGGGCATACGGCAATAGCCAAGCTGCCCTGATCTGCGGTCGGCGCCGCATCTGCGGGGGCAGAGAGTGCATTTCATCTCTGCGTCTCGGGGAGCTTGCAGACATCCACCCAGCCTGAGGCATCCGAGAGGCTGTATAGCTCGTCTATGGAGAGCTCAATTGCGCTGTTGGAACTGCCCACAGCGGGGTAGACGGAGTCGAAGCGCTGCACTGATCTGTCTATATAAACGGGGACTCCGGCGTTGCGTCCGAAAGGACATACGCCGCCCACGGCGTGTCCCACAAGGCTCTCTACGCTCTCAGCGGGAAGCATTGACGCCTTCATATCGAAGGTGTCCTTGAACTTGCGGTTGTCTATCTTGGCGTCTCCTGCGGCCACTATCAGTACGCAGCCCTCGTCCCTCTTGAAGGAGAGCGTTTTGGCTATCCTTGCCGGCTCGACTCCAACCGCCTCTGCCGCCAGCTCTACCGTAGCGCTGGACACATCAAACTCCTGTACTCTGCCCTCAATTCCCTGCTCACGGAAAAAAGCTCGTGCTTTTTCTATTGACATTATACATCTCTCCATTTTTTCGCTGAACGCGACGGATTTTGCATTTATTGTAGCACAAGCAAAACAGCTTTTCAATCCATTCAATATATTCACTTAAAATGGATAAATTATCGGATATATCAACGGATTATTCATAAAATAGCAGATATTTTTGCATAATTACTATTGCGTTATGGTTTTATGAGTGCTATAATCCGAGTATAGCTGAAAAACCGACAGGAGGATAATTCCATGAACAAAGTAAAAAAGTGTGTGCTTGCCTATTCCGGCGGTCTCGATACATCGATAATAATCCCGTGGCTGAAGGAGAACTACGGCTGCGAAGTCATCGCCGTGTCCGGCAATGTGGGACAGGGCGACGAACTTGAGGGACTTGAGGAAAAGGCCCTCAAAACCGGCGCGAGCAAGCTTTATGTCCTCGACCTCGTAGACGACTACGCAGAAAACTATATCATCCCCGCCATGAAGGCCGGAGCGAAGTATGAGGAGTATCTGCTGGGCACGTCGACGGCTCGTCCCTGCATCGCAAAGGGGCTTGTGGAGGTCGCGCTCAAGGAGGGGGCGGACGCCATCTGCCACGGCTGCACCGGCAAGGGCAACGACCAAGTGCGTTTTGAGCTGGCGGTAAAGGCGCTTGCTCCGCAGATGAAGATCATCGCCCCGTGGAGGGAGTGGAGCATAAAGAGCCGCGAAGAGGAGATAGAGTACGCCGAGGCACACAATATTCCTCTCAAAATAAACCGCGAGACAAACTATTCCAAGGACAAGAATATCTGGCATCTTTCACACGAGGGGCTGGACCTTGAAGACCCCGCAAACGAACCCACCTATAATAAGCCCGGCTTCCTTGAAATGGGAGTATCGCCCGAAATGGCTCCAGATAAGCCCGCTTATGTGGAGATTGAATTTGAAAAGGGTACGCCGGTAGCCGTTGACGGCGTGAAAATGAAGCCCGCGGATATTATCTGGAAGCTCAATAAAATCGGCGGCGAGAACGGTATAGGTATCCTCGACATCGTTGAAAACAGGCTGGTCGGCATGAAGTGCCGCGGCGTCTACGAGACGCCGGGCGGCTCCATACTCTACCATGCACATCAGGTTCTTGAGACGCTCTGTCTTGATAAAATGACTGCTCATATGAAGCAGCAGCTCTCTATCACATATGCGGAGCTTGTATACAACGGTCAGTGGTTCACACCGCTGCGGGAGGCGTTGGACGCTTTTGTGGAGAGCACACAGCAGAATGTCACCGGTAAGATAAGTCTCAAGCTCTACAAGGGAAATATGATAAACGCATCAGTCACGTCTCCCTACTCTCTGTACTCAGAGGATATAGCCACCTTCGGAGAGAGCGAATACAATCAGAAGGATGCGGAGGGCTTCATTAACCTCTACGGACTGCCGATAAAAGTAAAGGCTATGATGGAGCAGGGGCTGCTGAAATAAGGATTCCCATAGGGCTGTGGAAAAAGGACGAAGTGCAACTGCTTCGCCCTTTTTACTTTTTGCCTTTCTGTGAAAGTTTGGAGAGGCGAGTTTTTCGCTTGAACAGATATTTAAACTATGCTAAACTGATAAAACGATCGAAGGAGGTACTGATATGTCCGCTATAGATACAAAAAAAGCATGGGAGCTTCTCTCCGAGTACAACACAGAGGACTTTCACCTGAAGCACTCTCAGACCGTTGGGCTCGTAATGCGCTGGTTTGCGGAGAACGAGGGCTTTTCCGATGAGGCGGAGTTCTGGGAGACGGTCGGAATTCTTCACGACCTCGATTTTGAAAAGTACCCTGATGAGCACTGTAAAAAGGTACAGGAGATAATGCGGGAGCGCGGGCTGGATGAAAAGCTCATCCATGCCGTAGCGAGCCATGGCTACGGAATCTGCAGCGACATAGAGCCGGAGCTAAAAATGGAAAAGGTGCTTTTTGCCTGCGATGAGCTCACCGGTCTCATTGGTGCTGCTGCGCTTATGCGCCCGTCGAAGAGTACGAGGGACATGGAGCTTAAATCCCTTAAAAAGAAATTCAAGGACAAAAAGTTTGCAGCCGGCTGCAGCCGTGAGACCATAGAAGAAGGCGCCCGTATGCTTGGCTGGGAGCTAGACGAGCTGCTGGACAAAACCCTGCGCGCAATGCAGTCCTGCGAGGAAAAGATAAATACACAAGATTACTACCTGACATAGGAGAAGGAAATGCCGACAGAGCAGAATACGATACTGGAGGGGAAAATATTTCCTCCGCTTATAAGATTTACGATACCGCTTATGCTGGCTATACTGCTGCAGGCGCTTTACGGAGCCGTAGACCTGATTGTGGTGGGCAAATTCGGCACTACAGCCAGCGTGTCTGCCGTGTCAAACGGAAGCCAGGTCATGCATACGGTTACGGGCACGATAACAGGTCTCTCAATGGGTATCACCGTTCTGGTGGGGCGCTTTATAGGCGCTAAGGATCACGAGTCGGCGGCAAGGACTGTTGGAGCCGGAGCAAAGCTGTTTTCAGTAGTCGCGGTTATTGTAACTGTGGCGCTGTTTGCACTTTCAAGACCCATTGCCAAAGCAATGCGGATCCCGGAGGAGGCAGTTGGACAGACAGTGGCGTATCTTAGAATATGCTCCGTCGGCATGGTTTTTATTGTAGCATTCAACGCTGTAAGCGGCATTTTTCGCGGCGTAGGCAACTCCAAATCGCCCCTGCTCTTTATAACGATTTCCTGCTGCATAAACATTGTCGGCGATCTTATACTTGTAGGTATATTCAAGCTGGATGCGGCCGGTGCCGCCATCGCGACCGTTTTGGCACAGGCTATAAGCGTCATATTTTCGCTGGTGAAGATCAAGCGTGGAGGACTGCCCTTCGAGGTCACGCGCGGCGACTTCAAAAATTCAGGGAGGAAAGTAGGCGAGATAATCAAAATAGGCGGCCCGATCGCCGCCGAAGAGGGCCTCGTAAGCGTGTCATTCCTTATCCTCATGGGTATTATTAATACTCTGGGACTCGTGGCCTCCGCCAGTATCGGTATAGCGGAAAAGCTGTTTTTGTTCCTTGCCATAGTGCCTCTGTCATTTATGTCGGGGCTGTCTGCGTTCGTGGCGCAGAATGTGGGAGCAAGGCAGGAGAGAAGAGCGCTGCAGGCTACGAGAATCGCTATGGGCGTCTCCTTCTGCTTCGGGATTCTAATGTTCCTTATGACATATTTTGAGGGTGATCTTCTGGCCCAATGCTTTGAGAAGAACCCGGCTGTCATTGATGCCACTGCTGATTATCTGCGGGGCGTTTCCGGCGAATACCTGCTAATTCCGATTGTATTTTGTTTTCTGGGCTACTTCAACGGTGTGGGAAAGACCCGCTTTGTGCTCATTGAGGGACTTGTCGCATCCTTTCTTGTCAGGATACCACTGTCCTATTACTTCAGCCGCCTGCCTGACACAGACCTCTATACTATAGCTTTGGCGGTGCCGGTTTCAGCCATGGTCAGCCTTATCATGTGTGTGGGCTATTTTGTTTTTGTGAGAAAGGAAAGGCTGAAATTGAATGTGTCTGCCCGGCGGGAATAAATAATATATTTTTATAGCTCTTTAGCAGGCTTAAAATAAAGCCTGCTATTTTTATGGAAAGTCAGCTTGACATTTTGGCGGAAGGCGCTATAATAGAAATATGGAAAGCATACTTTACGCAGAAAGAGGGGAAATTGTGAAAAACAGATTAGAGGAAATCCGCAAAGCTAAAGGAATAAAGCAGGAAGAACTGGCCTCGGCTCTTGAAGTCTCCAGACAGACAATAGGTTCTTTGGAAAACGGGCGCTACAATCCTTCGATTATGCTTGCTTTTAAGATTGCTCGGTTTTTTAATATGAGTATTGAAGATATTTTTATTTACGAGGACGAAAACTAATTAAACTAATTAGAAGATCAGAACTCCATTACAGTATCGGTTTAGTAATATTTGTTATGACTTGCATTGTTATTGCTTTCTGCCTTCTTGTCAGTACACAACAAATTTGTTGACAATTGCGGTTTTTATGGTAAAATTATATGGCTGAATTTATATATATTGCTATGAAAAAGTCAGCGAAGGGAACGCAGTGCTAAGCGAGGGGGAAATGGTGAGAGCTCCCCATGTGCGCTTTTCGCAGCCGCTTTGGAGCGCCCCGCGAGAGCGGGCGGCCGGTCGCCGATATCCGATCTCCGAGAGACCCCGGATGGGGTGAATTAGGGTGGTACCGCGAAGTTACGCTTTCGCCCCTATGCAGGGGACGATAGCGTTTTTTTATATTGATATTGATTATTGATAGTGTTTTAGGAGAGAAATAAAATGGAAAAGTACGGACTTAACGAGCTCAGAGAAAAATTCCTGGCATTTTTCGAAACTAAGGGGCACCTGCGTCTGCCAAGCTTTTCGCTTATTCCGCAGAACGACCCGTCTCTGCTGCTGATAAACGCCGGCATGTCCCCTATGAAGACGTGGTTTACCGGCGAGCAGGAGCCGCCGTGCAGGCGGGTCACCACCTGTCAGAAGTGCATCCGCACTCCGGACATTGAAAACATCGGCAAGACAGCCCGCCACGGCACCTATTTTGAGATGCTGGGCAACTTCTCCTTCGGGGACTATTTTAAGAAAGAAGCCATCAACTGGGCATGGGAGTTTCTGACAAGTCCGCAATGGGTCGGCCTTGATCCAGACAGGCTCTATCCCTCCGTCTACCTTGAAGATGGCGAGGCGGCCGAGATCTGGCGAAACGACATCGGGATGCCCGACGAGCGAATTTTCCGCTTCGGGAAAGAGGACAACTTCTGGGAGCACGGCTCCGGTCCGTGCGGCCCCTGCTCAGAGATATACTATGACCGCGGACCGGAATTCGGCTGCGGCAAGCCGGGCTGTACCGTCGGCTGCGACTGCGACCGATTTATAGAGGTCTGGAACCTCGTCTTCACGCAGTTCGGCAACGACGGCAAAAACAACTACACCGAGCTTGTTCAAAAGAACATCGACACCGGTATGGGGCTGGAGAGACTTGCGGTAGTCTGCCAGGGCGTGGACAGCCTGTTCGATGTTGACACCGTCATGAACATAACAAACAAGGTATCTGAGATAACCGGTGCGACCTACAATCAGACGCATGAGCGCGACGTATCCCTGCGCATTATTACCGACCATATCCGCTCCTCGACTTTCATGATCTGCGACGGCGTTCTGCCGTCTAATGAGGGGCGAGGCTATGTTCTGCGCCGTCTGCTCCGCCGTGCGGCGCGTCACGGACGTCTCCTGGGCGTCACGGAGCCCTTCCTCTATGAGGTCTGCGATACAGTTGTTGACGAGAATGCAAATGCATACCCCGAGCTTGCGCAGCGCCGGGACTATATCACCCGTGTCATAAGGACAGAGGAGGAAAACTTTGCCCGCACCATTGACACAGGCATAAAAATATTCAACGACTATATGGAGGAATTCAAGGCAGCCGGCGAGACGGTCTTTTCCGCCGAAGCCGCCTTCAAGCTCCACGACACATACGGTTTCCCGATAGACCTGACTGAGGAGATGGCGGGGGAGCAGGGGCTGTCAGTGGACCGTACGGCATTTGCCGAGTGCCTGAAAGAACAGAAAGACCGCGCCCGCGCCGCCCGCGGCGATATGTCCGAGGCATGGCAGGGCGTTGATCTGGGACTGGACAACACTCCCACCGTCTTTACCGGATACGAAGCCCTGGAGGACAGGGCGAAGCTTCTCGCTATAGTCATAGATAACGAAATCAGCTCCAGCATTGGCGAGGGCACTGAAGGCTTTATCGTTCTGGACAGGACCCCGTTCTACGCCGAAAAGGGCGGACAGGTCGCCGACCACGGCGTGATAAAGCTCGGCGGGAGCGAGTTCACCGTCACCGACGTCCAGTACAACAAGGGAGAGAAGATACTGCACCACGGCGTAATGTCCAAGGGCAGACTGTCCGTGGACGACGAAGTGACCGCATGCGTGGATACTGTTCGCCGTAAAGCGATTATGCGCGCACACAGCGCGACGCACCTTCTGCAGAAGGCTCTGCGCACAGTGGTGGGCGACCATGTGGAACAGGCCGGCTCCCTTGTCGAGCCCGACAAGCTCCGCTTTGACTTTACCCACTATTCCGCTATCTCCGAGGAAGAGCTGGACAAGATTGAAAAAATGGTCAACGAGACTATTCTTGAGGATTATCCGGTTGAAATAAGGGAGATGCCGATTGACGAGGCAAAGAAGCTGGGCGCTATGGCTCTGTTTTCCGAGAAATACGGCAGTATGGTACGCGTTGTATCCATGGGGGATTACTCAATCGAACTCTGCGGCGGCACCCACCTCGGCAACACAGCCAAGATAGGCCCCTTCCGTATCCTGAGCGAGTTTTCCGTCGCCTCCGGAGTGCGGCGCATAGAGGCAATAACCGGAGAGCTTGTGATGGATGAGATGCGCCGCGGGTCGAAGGTCATCCGCAACATCTCAGAGGCTATGAAGACCAATCCTGCGGAGATTGAGGATAAATTCGAGCAGCTCCTGGCCGAGTTCAAAAGCTCCAGGAAGCTGGTGGAGAAGCTTCAGGCACAGCAGCTCAAGCTGGAGGCTGAGCGCGTGCTGTTCGGAGCCAAGACCGTCAAGGGCCTCAGGATAATAACCGGAGTGTTCCCCGACATGACTGGAGACGAGCTGCGGCAGATGGGAGATATGCTCCGCGACCGCGACGAAAACGCAGTCGCCGTTCTGGCGTCCTCGGCCGGCGGCAAGATCGCTGTTGCATCGGTCTGCGGCGATGGAGCCATCAAAAAAGGCGTCCGGGCGGGGGATCTTATAAAGCATGTCACCTCCATCACAGGGGGCAGCGGAGGCGGAAAGCCCGAGCGCGCGATGGGCGGAGCCAAGGATGAGCTGAAGCTTGACGATGCTCTTGCAAGTGTGGACAATTTTGTTGACGAAAAGGTAAAGGACTGAAGGAGGTATATCCGTGTCAGACTGCATTTTCTGTAAAATAATTGCGGGGGAGATCCCTTCCGACAAGATCTATGAGGACGACATGACCGTCGCGTTCCGCGACCTGCACCCGCAGGCGCCCGTCCACTTTCTGGTGGTTCCCAAGAAACACATAAAGTGCGCGGCTGATATCACTGCGGAGAATTCCGCAGAGGTTGCCCGCTGCTTTGAGGTCATTGCAAAGCTGGCGGAGCAGGAGAAGCTCCAGGGCGGCTTCCGCGTTATCAACAACTGCGGCGAAAATGCCGGACAGACTGTACCTCATATCCATTTCCATGTCCTTGCAGGAGAGGTAATGGGGGAGAAGATCATCTGAAAATCAAGGCGGGCCGGTGAGGTATCGGCCCGCTGTTTTCAAGAATAACGCACAGCTATATTGTTGTAGTGTTTTTTGATATCATGCTGCCGGCCGGCGGTTTGTGACAGGTGGTATTATGAATATAAAGTACCATGCGTAAACTGGCTTCTGTGGCCGCCTCATTTTCAGCGGCCGTATTTCTCGCGCACTATCTTGTACCAGACGGTTACTGCTGGACTTGCGCGGCAGTCTGCGGACTGCTGTGTTTTGCCGCCCTCTTTTTCAGAGACGAGGCGAGACTGCGCATTATACTCGTGACCCTTGCTGCGGCTGCCGGCTTTTCTGCGTGTGCCGTATCGTACTCGGCCAAGAATATGCCGGCTATGGAGTTTGCCGGGCGAGAGGCGGCGATTGAGGCAAAGATAGTGGAATATCCCGTGGTTCACGACCACTATTCCGTTGTGACTGTAAGGCTCTGCGGGGACGGCCAGCCGAAGGTCAGGGCGCTGCTGTACTGCTATGATGAGACCCTGCCCGACCTCCGTCCGGGCGATTATGTGAACGTCAGAGTAAACGCAAGAAATGCGGCGGAACGCTACGGAAGGCCCTGGGACAGATACACGGCGGACAATATATACCTCATCTGCTATGCCAAAAGTGAGATATTGGTCACCGGGAGGAGCGCCGCGGCGTTTCTGTATTTCCCCCAGTCAATATCCAGACGTATGGCGGAGATTCTGAGCGGGATTTTTTCCGAAAAAACCTCGCCCTTTGTCACAGCCCTGACCACCGGCGACAAAACGGGGCTGTATGCCGACGAACAGCTGTATGCGGATCTGGGCTCGGCAGGGATACTCCACGTTGTGGCGATCTCGGGCATGCATGTAGCGTTTCTCGTGGGATTTCTGCATTTAGTCCTGCGTAGACGCCGCCTTGCCGCAATTATAGGTATACCGCTTGTCTGGGTTTTCGCTTTCTCGGCGGGAGCGGCGCCGTCTGTTCTGCGTGCGGCGTTCATGCAGACTATGGTGCTCTCTGCACCTCTGCTGAAGCGAGAAAATGACTCTGTCACATCGCTTTCAGCCGCCCTTATGCTCCTGCTTCTCATAAACCCCGACGCCTGCGCGTCCGTGGGGCTGCAGCTCTCCTTCGCGTCGATGCTGGGCATAATGCTTCTGACCCCGAGGATAAACGGGCTATTTATCGGAAAGGTGAGAGGGCGGAAAAATAAACTCGGTGGCATGAATGGTTTACATAAGAATATAAACAAGCTGAGATACGCAGTGATCGCGGCTTTTTCCTCATCTGTCGGTGCGCTGGTGTTTTCAACTCCGCTTATCGCCCTGCATTTTGGCTATGTGCCTCTGTACTCAGTGTTTGTCAACATACTGGTTTTCTGGGCCGTTTCCGCGGCGTTCGTACTCGGTATGATCTCCGCTCTGCTGGGTATGGTCTGGCTTCCTTTGGGAACAGCAGTGGCGATGATTACCGAACTGCCGATAAGGTACATTGTTCTTGTCGCAAGACTTGCTGCGAATCTGCCATACTCCGTATTATGTACGGAGAACAACCTTATAGCATGGTGGCTCATGTTTGTATACGCTGAATTCGGGCTGTTTTGGTTCTTTGGCAGGCGCGGGAAATTCAGACCGATATTGCCGACGGCTGTCGCTGTCTGTACTCTCTGCTCTCTTGTTATCTTTATTGAACTTGATACGCGCTCGTCCCCGGCGGAGCTCACCGCGGTGGATGTCGGGCAGGGGCAGAGCATAATTCTGACCGAGGGCTGCAGCACCATTGTCGTCGACTGCGGCGGAGGGGGCAAGACCAGAAATGCGGGCGAGATAACGGCCTCAAGACTGCTCAGCCGCGGACGCAGGAGTATAGACGTTTTGGCCCTGACCCATTTTGACCGTGACCATGTGGGCGGTGTTATCAGACTCATGTGCCGTGTGGATGTGGGCTGTCTTGTTATCCCCGACTCGGACAGAGAACTGTGCGGCGAGATAGTTGATTTTGCGGAAAGCCATGGAACGAAAGTTTACATAATTTCTGAGGATACCGAGTTTTCGGCGGGGGAGCTCACTCTGACAGCCTTTGCGCCCGTCAGTTTGGCAAAGCCGGAACTGATTTTTCTCGGCAATTTTGCGGAATGTGATATACTTATAACGGGAGACGCGGATGAGGAGATAGAAAAGCGCTTTCTCATGCGGTATACCCTGCCCGACACGGAGATATATATAGCAGGGCACCACGGCTCGAAATACTCTGGCTGTACCTCCCTGCTGGAGGCAGCGAGGGCCGAAACCGCTATAATATCCTGCGGCTACAACAGCTACGGGCATCCGACTGCCGAGGCGCTTTCAAGGATCGAGGCGGCGGGTATGGATATACTCAGGACAGACGTTTTGGGCGATATTAAAATTGCCCTTGGAGAGTAGATATGGCAACTGGCAGAAAAACCGAAAAAACTGATTACGGCGAACTGCTGCGCGAGCTTAAAGGGGCGGGGCCTCTGCCCCTCTATATGCTCTGGGGCGAGGAGGACTATCTGCGTGAGAGCTTCTTCGAGGAGATAAAAAAACTCTGTCTCGGGGGCGGAGGGGAGGACTTCAACTACCACAGGCTCAGCGGAGCGCCGCTGGATGTACAGGCGCTCAGCGAGGCTGTTGACGCCGTACCCTTTATGGGCGGGCGCAGCCTAGTGGAGGTGCGCGGTTTTGAGGTCAACTCCTGCCGCGACGAGGCCGCGGAACGGCTTAAGGAAATAGTTTCGGATATTCCCGACTGTGTAACAGTAGTGTTTATTTTGCCCACGGACACAGCTCCGGATGGGCGCCTTGCGCTGCCTAAGTACCTGAAGAAGCAGGCGAGGGCGATTGAATTTACGACCCAGTCCCACAAGCTCCTGATAAACTGGATAGGCAAACGCTTTGCCGCCCGCGGTAAAAATATCGGGCCTTCCGAGTGCGAGCGTCTGATATTCCTCTCCGGCGAGCGTATGACCGGACTTGTGCAGGAGATCGAGAAAATAGCCGCCTACGAAAAGAGCGGGGAGATAAGCGCCGAAACCATCGACAAGGTGGCGCACCACATCCCTGAAGCCCGCGTATTCGAGATGACTGACGCGATAGCGGCCCGGAAATTCGACGATGCGGCGCAAGCTTTGGCAGAGCTTATGCAGACAGGCGAGCACCCGATAAAAACTTTGGCTATGATAGGTATGCAGATGCGCAGGCTCTATGCCGCGCGCCTTGCCCTGGACAGAGATCTCGGCAGGGACTATGTCATGGACGTCTGCGGGATAAAATACCCCTACCATGCCGACAGCCTTATGCGCTCTGCGCGGGGCTTTACTCCGGATCAGCTCAGGTATGCCGTCAGTCTCTGTGCAGAGGCCGACTACAGAATGAAGAGCTCCTCAGAGGACGACAGGGAGGTCTTGAAGGATCTGTTTCTCAGAATAGCGGCAGGGGGGACGTTATGATAAAGGTTTCTGAGGTGATAGTGGTCGAAGGCCGCTACGACAAAAACACCCTCAGCCAGATAGTTGACGCCACAATAATAGAAACCGGCGGTTTTTCTATTTTTTCAGACCCTGAAAAGCTGGAGCTTCTTCGGAAAATAGCCGAAAGACGCGGCCTGATTGTGATGACAGACAGCGACGGCGCGGGTTTTGTCATACGAAACTATCTCAAGGGCGCTATTGACCCGAAGTATATAAAGCACGCCTACATTCCCGACATCGAGGGCAAAGAACGCCGTAAGTCCGCTCCGTCCGGTGAGGGCAAGCTGGGTGTGGAGGGTATGAGCAGACAGGTCATTCTGGATGCGCTGACCAGAACAGGGGCCACCATGGGCGACAATGTCCCCAAGAAGTCGGGAGAGCCGATATGCAAGGCCGATATGTTTGCGCTCGGGCTGTCGGGAGGCGAGGGCAGCCGTGAAAGAAGGCTCAGGCTTACAAAAAAACTCGGGCTGCCGCAAAAGCTCTCTCCCAACGCCCTGATGGATGTGCTGAACGTTCTATACACAAAGCAGGAGCTCCGCGAAGTTCTGGAAGCCCTGTGAAAGCAGACGAACCCGCTTTTGTACCTTGCGGGTTCGTTTACTTTTTTTAACATAAAGCGATATTTACTACATCTTGTCGTTGAAAATGCAGAAAATCCGGTGTTTACACAGATAAATGTGGCACACGACGGTGTAGTGTGGTAAAATACATTCCAGTATATACTCCCGTTGAAATACAAAAATAGTTTTTGAGGTGTATAGTATGAGATGTCCGTTTTGCGGTTACGCGGAAAGCAAGGTGATCGACTCCCGTCCTGCGGAGGAGGGCGCGACTATTCGCCGCCGCCGAGAGTGTCTCTCCTGCCAAAAGAGATTTACCACCTATGAGATCATGGAGCGTCTGCCGCTGGTCGTGGCCAAGCGTGACGGCAGCCGTCAGACCTTTGACAAGATCAAGATTATGAACGGGATGCTCCGCGCCTGCGAGAAGCGGCCCGTATCGCTTCAGGCCCTTGAGCAGATAGCCGATGACATTGAGCAGGAGCTCCAGAACTCTCTCAAGCGCGAGGTCACTACCACCGAGATAGGCGAGATGGTCATGAAGCGTCTTAAGGACATTGATGAGGTGGCATATGTCCGCTTCGCTTCGGTCTACCGTCAGTTTAAGGACGTAAACACCTTCCTTGACGAGCTCAATAAGCTCATCGGAGATAAAAAGGGCTAGAGTACAGACTCAAAGCTCGGCAGCTCCATCTCCAGCAGTCCCCGCAGCCTTTCTCGGAGCGCTTCAAAAAGGACAGGAGAGGCATCGCCGCCCTGAAGCTCCGAGCGCAGGTCGCTGAAGGCCTCGCTCACAGCCACCACCTCGTCGTGGCGCAGCATGATATGGGCATAGCGGTCATGTGACTGCCACTCCGCATAGGCGTTTTCGAGGGTCTCGGAGGCGCTGTCCGTATCGCCGGAGAGCATCTGCTCCGATGCGCTGTCGATCTGCTCCATTAGATAGTCGGTGGTGCGCTCGATATATCCGATGTTAATAAATGCGGCTATTGGTATCAATATCAGTATTGCAGCCGCGACCAGCTCTTTTGTCATTTCTTTCTCTCCTTTTCGGCGAAGTAGATGTTGCCCTGCGTGTCCACAGTCATATAGTAGACATCGGACACGCCCCGGACCTTGCGGCGCTTGAGCTCCGCCTTGAGCCAGTTTTCATCCCTGCCCGTAAGACGCAGGTTCCGGTCCAGCAGGTGTCCGTTGTTGATTACGATTATAGGGTAAGTGGTATTGGGAGCCTCAAGCCCCAATTGACTTGGGCTTACGGGGCGTTCTGCCGGATACTGTACGACATTCAGCTTACCATCGGTCTCCAGTACGGCATACTGTATGGTGCTGATGTCCAGAATACCCTGGTTTCGCAGTTCCTCTGCAAGCTCATCCAGTGTGAAGCGGTTTTTCAGCATCTGCTGTTGGTCAATTTTACCGTTGGAGACTAAAATACTGGGTTTTCCGCATATAATTGCTCTTGCACGGGTACTTTTTAAGACTATTCCGGCGATAATAATTTCACAGCAAAGCAGGATGATTATCGGCATGATGCCGTTCATCAGCGGAACGCTGATGTCCTGCAACGGGTGTGCCGCGAAATTAGAAATAAGCACCGCCACCACGAGCTCGGAGATCTCCAGTTCGCCCAACTGGCGCTTTCCCATAAGACGCATGGCCAGCAGGAGTGTCAAAAAGACGATCATTGTTCTCAGATATACTATTATCAGACATATCACCTCACACAGATACTAATAGATAGAATTTCCCAATCGGATGCGGATTATGAACCGCTTTTATTTTCAATTCCCAATATTTTTCGGAGGTAATATATATGGCAGACAACAGACGTCCAGACAGCATGGAACGCATAGAAACTCAGGAACAGGCAGAAGTATTCGTTGCAGCGCAGCTTGATGCCCTCCGCGCACAGGTCGGCGACAAAAAAGTGCTGTTGGCGCTGTCCGGAGGCGTAGATTCCTCCGTCGTGGCGGCGTTGCTCATTAAGGCTATCGGCAAAAACCTGCAGTGCGTACACGTCAATCACGGACTTATGCGCAAGGGGGAAAGCGAACAGGTAGTTGAAGTATTCCGTAACCAGATGGGCGCAAATCTTGTCTATGTGGATGCGACAGACCGCTTTCTGGACAAGCTCGCCGGTGTTCAGGAGCCTGAACAGAAACGAAAGATAATTGGCGGGGAATTCATTCGCGTATTCGAGGAGGAAGCCCGCAAATTCGAGGGCATTGAATATCTGGCTCAGGGCACGATTTATCCCGATATAATTGAAAGCGGGCCTGTAAAGGCGCACCACAATGTCGGAGGTCTGCCGGAGGATATGAGGTTTGAACTTGTGGAACCGGTCAAGTTCCTCTATAAGGATGAGGTGCGAGTGGTAGGCAAGACGCTTGGCCTTCCGGACTCCATGGTGTACAGACAGCCTTTCCCGGGGCCGGGGCTTGGGGTGCGCTGCCTTGGAGCGATTACCAGGGACAGGCTCCATTCTCTACGCGAGGCGGACGCCGTTCTACGCGACGAGTTTAATAAGGCCGGGCTAAACGAAAAAGTTTGGCAGTACTTTACCGTGATCCCCGACTTCAAGTCCACAGGTGTGCGGGGGGGCAAGCGCAGCTACGATTGGCCTGTAATCATTCGCGCCGTAAACACCAAGGACGCGATGACAGCCACTGTGGAGGAAATTCCATGGCCGCTGCTGCACAGTATAACCGACAGGATATTGGAGGAAGTGCCGGGCGTCTCTCGCGTACTCTATGATCTAAG
>ENA-UOXR01000404-UOXR01000404.1-bioreactor-metagenome-genome-assembly--contig:-NODE-404-length-53787-cov-7.683336_pt1 | contig 53787 bp, 41 predicted proteins | sample MGYA00238164_ERZ764825 | MGnify/ENA primary metagenome ERZ764825 (study PRJEB28920, sample SAMN05720171) | bioreactor metagenome | isolation source: Anaerobic biogas reactor | place: USA:Washington... | reverse complement strand
TACCATCCTCAAGCCCGAGGCGACCCCGTCCGATGTGGCGGCGCTTTGCCAAGAGGCCAGGATGCACGGCTTTGCCTCGGTGTGTGTCAACGCTGTCCATGTGGCCCAGTGTGCGCGCCTGCTGGCAGGCACCACGCCAGCCATATGCTCAGTGGTGGGCTTTCCACTGGGGGCCACATTGACCGAGGCCAAGGCCTACGAAGCCGACCTGGCCATCGCCGAGGGCGCCACAGAGATCGACATGGTGATCAGTGTCGGCATGCTCAAGGGTGGCGAGTATGCCCTGGTGCACGATGACATCGCGGCGGTGGCCGACGTCTGTCACGAGGCGGGCGCGATCCTCAAGGTGATCATCGAAGCCGCGCTGTTGAGCGATGTCGAAAAGGCCGTGGCGTGCGAGCTGATTGTGCAGGCCGGCGCCGACTTTGCCAAGACATCGACCGGCTTTAGCACCGGCGGGGCCACTGTGCGCGATGTGGCCCTGATGCGCGCTGCTGTGGGGCCGCAGCTAGGCGTCAAGGCCGCTGGTGGCATCCGCACCTATGATACAGCGGTGCTGATGGTGGCCGCCGGGGCCACGCGCATCGGCGCCTCGTCTAGCATCAAGATCGTCCAGGGCGCACCGGCTTAGGCGCAACCATGCCCCAGCCGCGACTCTATCGCGTCGAAGCGATCGTGCTCCGCCAGCAAGATTATGGCGAAGCCGACCGCATCCTGACGTTGCTCACGGCAGGGGGCAAGGTCACCGCGCTGGCGCGAGGCATCCGCCGCAGCACCAGCCACAATGTAGGCCAACTCGGGCTCTATGCCCGCGCCAACCTGTTGCTGGCGCATGGCCGCAACATGGAGACCGTCACCCAGGTCGAGAACCTCGATCAGCACGAGGGGCTACACGGCGACCTGCTGCGCTTTTCTTATGCCTCGTATCTGGCCGAGTTGTGCGATCGCTTTGCCCAGCCAGAAGAAGAGAGTCAGCCGCTGTATGACCTGCTGGCCGCGGGCCTGCGCTGGATGGCGACGCGCGACCACTTGTGGCTCTGGGCCCGCTACTTTGAACTGCAGTTGTTGGCCCTGGCTGGCTATCGCCCCGAGCTGTTCGTCTGCGTGCGCTGTGGTCGTGACATCGAACCGGTCGACAACCACTTTTCAGCGAGCGAGGGGGGTGTGGTCTGTGCCCGATGCGGGTCCGGTGAGGCGCGCGCTCCGGGCATCTCGCTGGGGGCGCAAAAGGTGCTGCGCTATCTCACGATTCAGAATGAAGAGGCCATCGAGCGGCTGCGCGTGCGCCCCGCCACAGCGCGCGAGCTCGAGGGGCTACTCTGGCGCTATCTCGAGTACACCCTGGAGCGCGAGCTGCCGACGACGGTCTTTTTACGGCGCATGCGGCGTGAGTTGGGCCTGGCCGGCCTCGATCAACCCTCCGAAAACGTGGGCGCATCGCAATCAGGGGTATGATCATTTGACAGCCGCCTCCCCTGCCTCTAGAGTGCAGGGTCAAACCCCGATAGCTGGGGATACAAGCTGCGAGCTGCACGAGGGGGCCTCATGGATCTGCAACAAGCGATTCTGCGACTCAACGAGTTCTGGGCCGATCACGGCTGCCTGCTGTGGCAACCCTATAATGTGCAGGTGGGCGCGGGCACCATGAACCCCGCTACCGTACTGCGCGTGCTGGGCCCCGAGCCCTGGAATGTGGCCTATGTCGAGCCCTCCATTCGCCCCGATGATGGCCGCTATGGCGAAAATCCCAACCGCTGGCAGCAGTTCTACCAGTACCAGGTGATCCTCAAGCCTGACCCAGGCAACCCCCTGGAGCTCTACCTCGACAGCCTGCGCGCCCTCGGCATCGACACCGCCAGGCATGACGTGCGTTTTGTCGAGGACAACTGGGAATCGCCGGTGGTGGGCGCCTGGGGGCTGGGCTGGGAGGTCTGGCTCGACGGCCAGGAGATCACCCAATACACCTATTTCCAACAGTCGGGTGGCATGGACCTCGATCCCGTCTCCGTTGAGATCACCTATGGCCTCGAACGCATCATCATGGTGCTGCAGGGAGTGCGCGGCTTTACCGAGATCGCCTGGGGCGGCGAGGTGACCTATGGCGACATGCTCTTGCGGCCTGAGGTTGAGCATTGCACCTACAACTTTGAGGTGGCTGATGTCGACAACCTGCGCACCATGTACGATCTCTGCGAGGCCGAGGCCAAGCTGGCCCTCGACCGCGAGTTGGTGATGCCGGCGCACGACTATATGCTCAAGTGCTCTCACCTGTTCAATGTGCTCGACGCGCGAGGCGCTGTGGGTGTGACCGAGCGGGCGCGCTACTTTAGGCGCATGCGTGACCTGGCACGGCCCATCGCCGCACTGATGTTGCGCCAGCGCCAAGAACTCGGCTTTCCGCTGCTGAACAAGGTGAACGTGCAGGCCGTGCCCATGCCGGCGGTGGCGTCGCTGACACAGCCCCAGGGCCAGCCGCCGTACACGTTGCTGCTCGAGGTTGGCGTTGAGGAGCTGCCCGTGGGCGACCTGGACGAGGCCCAGGCGCAGTTGCGCGCAGGCGTGCCAGCCGCCCTCGACGCCGCGCGTCTCGACTATGCGAGTGTGCAGGTCGAGGGCACGCCACGGCGTCTGGTGGTGCGGGTGCAGGGGCTGGCGGCGCAACAGAGCGACCAGGAGTTGGTGGTGCGTGGTCCCGCCGCGGCCATTGCCTATGATGAAGCCGGCCGCCCCACCAAGGCAGCGCAGGGGTTTGCCAGGAGCCGCGGTGTGGAGGTCGAGGAGCTACAGCGCCGCGACATCGACGGCCGCGAGTATGTCGTGGCGGTGATCGTCGAACGCGGTCGTACCACGGCCGAGGTTCTGGCCGAGGCGTTGCCACAGGTGCTCTCTGGGCTGCGCTTTGGGAAGAGCATGCGCTGGAACACCAGCAACACGGCCTTCTCACGCCCCATCCGCTGGATCGTGGCCTTGCTCGATGACGCGGTGGTGCCCTTTGAGTTCGCTGGCGTGCCAAGCGGCCGCGTCAGTCGGGGCATCCGCTCGTTGGGCTCGCCCGAGATAGAGATCGCTACGGCCGCATCCTATGATGAGGCCTTGGCTGCCTCTCACATCACCCTCGACGTATCGCGCCGCGAGGCGCTCATCCTCGAGCAGGCTCGCCATCTGGCCCAGGCAGCGGGCGGCGAGCTCGATGTCGACGCTGATCTCTTGCGCGAGGTGGCCAATCTCGTCGAGGATCCGCTGGCCATCTGTGGCTCGTTCGACGATGCCTACCTGCGCCTGCCCGATGCGGCGCTCCTGGCCGTGATGCGCAAGCATCAGCGTTATCTGCCCGTGGTCAAAGAGGGCCGCCTGCTGCCCTGCTTTATCGCCGTGGCCAACGGGCGCAGCCTCGATGCCGACGCCGTGCGCTTTGGCAATGAAGAGGTGCTGCGGGCACGCTATGCCGATGCCGCCTTTTTCTACGATGCCGACACCCGGCAACCCCTGGAGGTGTTTACGGCGCGGTTGAGCACCCTCACCTTCCAAGAGCAGCTGGGCTCTATGCTCGACAAGGTCGAGCGCATCAGGCAGCTTACCCCTGATCTGTGTGAACTGCTGGGTGTGGGCGCATCAGAGACAGAGGACGCCGAACGCGCCGCTGCGCTCTGCAAGAGCGACCTCGCCACTCAGCTGGTGGTCGAGTTGACCTCGCTGCAGGGCATCATGGGCCGGCACTATGCCGAGCGTTCTGGAGAGCGCCCAGAGGTGGCCCTGGCCATCGCAGAGCACTATCTACCGCGCTATGTGGGCGATCGCCTGCCGACCGGCGCCGCAGGCCTGGCGGTGGGCCTGGCCGATCGCCTCGACACGCTGGCGGCGCTCTTTGCCGTGGGCATTCGCCCATCGGGCGCGGCAGACCCATGGGGCTTGCGGCGCGCGGCGCTGGGACTGCTGCAATTGCTGGTCGAAAAGCAGGTGCGGCTGGCCCTGCCCGAGGCTCTGTCGCTGGCGGCTGAACGGCTGCCCGTCGAGGTGTCTGAGGACGCCCTGCGAGATGCAACCGAGTTCATCACGCGACGTTATCAGGGCTACCTGCGCGACCTGGGCTATCGCTATGACCTGGTGGATGCGGTGCTGGCCGAGCTCAGCTATGATCCCTACGCTGCTCTGCTGGCGCTGCAGGCATTGGCGCCTCGCGTTGAGGCAGAGGGCTGGGAGCAGCTGCTCGACGCCTATGCCCGCTGTGTGCGCATCACGCGCGATCAGCCAGCGCGCTATGCCGTTGAGCAGCGACTGCTGCAACAGCCCGCCGAGATGGCGCTGTGGGACGCCTACAGGAGCGCCTATCAGCAGGTGATGGCCAAGCCCGACATGCCCACCCTGCTTGGCGCACTGCAAGCGCTGACGCCGGCCATCACGCGCTTTTTCGATGACGTGCTGGTGATGGACCTCGACGAAGCGGTGCGCCGTAACCGCCTTGGCTTGCTGCAGGCCATCAGCGCTCTGCCGGAGGGCATTGCCGATCTGGCGTTGATCGAAGGTTTCTAGGCCACTTGCAGGTGGGGGCGGTTGGCGCGTCTGCTGCCCCCCAACCTGCAACCCTCGGAGGCGCAGTGCTGTCCTAAACATGTGATCTGTGCAGCACGTCAAGGAGGATTTCTATGCCCCGCATCGCGGTAGTGGCCGATAGCACGGCCGGCATGAGCTCTGTATATGCCGCCGAGTACAACGTTGAGATTGTACCGCTTTCCATCCATATACAGGGTCAGAGCCTGCGAGATGGCGTCGATATCGATGCCGAGCGGTTCTATGAGCTGCTGCCAGGCAGCTCGCCACTGCCCACCACATCGCAACCCTCAGCGGGCGATTTCATCCAGGTGTACAATCGCCTCGCTGCGCAGGGGTATGATGGCATCGTCTCGGTGCATCTCTCGTCGGGCATCAGCGGCACTTGTGCGTCGGCCGAACTGGCTGCGCGCGACGTGAGCATCCCTGTCGAGATTGTGGACACGCCTTGTGCAGCCTCGGCCAGCCTCTTTGCCGCCGAAGCCGCGGTGCGGGCCGCCGCGCGTGGGGCGCCGCTGGCCGACGTGGCCCGCCTGTCGCGGCGGGTGGCCATGCAGCAGCGTACCGTCTTTGCGGTCGATACCCTCGAGTACCTCTACAAGGGGGGGCGTATCGGCGGGGCGGCCGCGCTGGTGGGCTCGATCCTGCAGTTCAAGCCGCTGCTGCACTTTGTCGATGGCAAGATCACCGCACTGGAGCGGGTGCGCACATCGGCGCGAGCACTGCGGCGGTCTATCGAGGTGATGAGCGAATGGTTGGGTGCTGAGACGCCAGTGCTGGCGCGCGTCATCCATGCAGCTGCGCCCGATCGTGGCGAGCAGCTGGCTGCGCTGGCGCAAGAGGCGCTCAATGTCGTCGAGATGCGCATCGGCGACGTGCCGCCGGTGTTGGGCGCCCACGTGGGGCCGGGCACTGCATCTATCTGCTGCTGCCCCGTAGAGGTTGCCGGCCTCTAGCCCGTTCTCTGGGGCGTCTCGCGGTCGATTGCGATGTGCACATCCTGCGGCAACGCCAGCCCGGCGGCCACCTCGATGGCTTTGATGATGGCGCACGGCACTGGGCAGGCAGCGTGGGTGCGTGCGGCGCCGGCCGCGCGGTATACACTCGTCTCGTGGATCGGTCGGCGCAGCAGCTCGAGCGCCGAGACCTGGGGAAGAGTCTGACCCAGCCGTGTGACCTGCGGGCAGGCCGAACGGATCCTCAGTACCACGTTCATAGCGTCGTCGGCCGCAGCGTCGATCTCGGTCTCAAAGCCACACACCCCGGGCTGTACACGAGCAGTGCTCATGGGCGCACCTCCAAGCGAACTGCCCCATCTTAGCAGCGAGTGGCCGACGCTGCCAGATGAATCGCTACATTGACAGGCGCAGTAGCCGGGCTTAACATGCAGGCCATCTGCTGAGGGAGGGCTGCATGTTCACCGATTGGCTGCGACGCATCTCGCGGGGCCTTCTCGACCCCGTGTCCCGGGGGCTTTGCAGCATTGGGATCAAGGCCAATACGGTCACTCTCCTGGGTGGTCTGTTCAACATCGTGGTGGGCGTCGTCATCGCGTTCGGGCGGCTGCCATTGGGTGGCGCGCTGCTCATTCTGGCTGCCGGCTTCGATGCGCTCGATGGCTCTATGGCGCGGCAGCTCGGCCGGCCCACCCGTTTTGGCGCCTTCCTAGACTCGACCCTGGATCGTGTCTCAGAGATCGCGATCTTTGGCGGGCTCTTGTGGCACTATATGGCACAAGGGCAGGCGCTTTACGTGTTGCTTTCGTTTCTGGCGCTGGCCGGCTCGGTGCTGGTGAGCTATACTCGCGCGCGCGCCGAGGGGTTGGACATCGAGTGCAAGGTGGGCTGGTTTACCCGCGTCGAGCGCAGCCTGCTCACCATCGTCGCCCTCATCGCTGATGTGATGCCCTACGCCCTGTGGGTGCTCGTAGTGGGCACCTGGTTCACCAGCGGTCAGCGCATGTGGCACGTCTATCGCGTGGTGAGAGACGAGCCGTTGGCCTGAGTTGCCAGCACGACGGCTTTGTGCTAATATCCCGGTGCCGTGGTGGGCGTAGCCGAGTGGTCAAGGCATCTGGTTGTGGCCCAGAAGACCGTGGGTTCGAATCCCACCGCTCACCCTCAAGCCCCAGAGAAGCGGCGCGCGTAGCGCGCCTGACCTCTGGGGCGTTTGCATTGTTCCATGGCCCCAGTTGGCGCCTGATGACGCCCTGTATGGCCAGCAAGAGAGGTGTCGATGCTGCGTCTCCTGTTGCGCAGGGTGTTGGGCGCTCTGGCCGTGCTGCTGGTCATCAGCTACCTTTCTTTCCTGGCGCAAGACCTTTCTTTCCGCTCGCGTATGCATCAGGCGGCGCCTGCTCGCGAGGTTCTCTGGCAGGCGGCTGAGCGCACAGGCGAGCTCTGGCAAAACCTGGCGCAGGGAGACCTCGGCGCGGTGGTTGTCACTCGCGGCGTATGGCGCCAGCGGAGCACACAGCAGTTTGCCGAACTGCTCGGCCCCTACTTTGTGCGGAGCCTGGCGCTCTTGACGCTGGCGATGGCCCTCGGGGGGTTGGTGGGTGGCCTGGTCGGTCTCTTGGCCGCCGGTTGGCGTCGCCGAGGGGTGGCCTTTGGCCTGCTGGCCCTATCGATCGTCGGCATCTCGACGCCCAGCTTTTTTCTGGGGACGCTGCTGCAGTGGCTCGAGATAGCGCTCTATCGAGCCACAGGCGTGCAGCTCTTGCCTGTGGGCGGGTTCGGTTGGGACCGCCACCTGGTGCTCCCCGTGCTGGTGCTGGCGGCGCGCCCCGTGGCGCAGGTGACACGCCTGGCCTATGCCCAGTTCTCGACGGTGTTTGCTGCCGACTATGTGCGCACGGCCAACGCCAAAGGGCTGCGTGCGCTGACGGTGTGGCTGCGCCACATCACCCCTAACGGCGCCACCACGGTGTTGACCGCTATGGGCACATCGCTGCGCTTTGCCTTGAGCAGCCTGCCCGTGGTCGAGTACATGTTCGGCTGGCCTGGGGCAGGCAGGGCGTTGCTCGAGGCTCTCAACACATCGCAGATGGGGGCGGCCACCGTGTTGCTGCTCACATTGGGCGCGCTGTTTGTGCTGGTCAACCTGCTGCTCGACGTCGCCTACCGTTCGATCGATCCGCGTCTGGCCTCGCCCGAGCTCGAGGCGCGCCCGCGAGAGAGTTGGATCGAATGGCTGGGCGGCCTTTTGGGTGATCTGTGGTCGGCGCTCACCCTGCGGCAGTGGCGCGAACGGCAGATGCAGCTTGCTGATGAGCTGCCCGCGCTGACGGCCAGTGTCAGGGCCAGCGGCCATGAGGTGACTGACGACCCGCAGGCCGGCCAAGCGCTGGGCGACAGGCCGGCAACACGCCTGCGTCGCCCCAAAGAGTGGCTCTGGGGCCTGTTGGGCAACCCCAGTTTGCTGATCGGCTTGCTGTTGGGCCTGCTGCTGCTGGTGGTGGTGCTGTTCGGCCCGTCGTTGGCGCCCTATCAGGTGGTGGGCACCAACCCGTCGCACTATCTGCAGCCGGGTGAGCTGCGGCCGCCCTTTGCGCCCGATGCGCGGTTTGCGTTGGGCACCGACGCTCAAGGGCGTGATATCCTCAGTCTCTTGCTGGTGGGGGCGCGGCGCACCCTGGGCATTGCCCTGCTGGCCATGCTGGCCCGCATTGCCGTGGGCAGCGTGCTTGGGTTCGTGGCCGGCTGGTTTTCGGGCTCGGCCGCCGACCGCTTGCTCATGAGCATCGTTGAGGCCCTATCGGCCTTTCCTGCGCTGCTACTGGCTATGCTGGTGGTGTATGCGGTCGGCATCCGCCAGGGGCTCTCGGCCTTTGTGGCCGGGCTGGCTTTTGTGGGCTGGGGCGAGGTGATGCAGACCGTGCGCGCCCAGGTGATGGCCATCAAGCCCATGGATTACATCGAGGGGGCGGTGGCCACTGGCCTGCGCGAGGGTCAGATCCTCACGGCCCACGTGTTGCCCAACGTCTGGCCATCCATCGTCAGCCTTGCCTTTCTCGAGATGGGCGGCGTGTTGATGCTCCTCGGCGAGCTGGGCTTCTTGGGCGTGTTCATCGGAGGCGGGCTGGCCGCTGGCGGCGACGAGCTACCATCGCTGGTGTATTACGATGTGCCCGAATGGTCGGTGATGCTGGCCAACTCCTGGTCGTCGTTCCGCTCCTATCCATGGGCCATGCTCTATCCGGCGCTGGCCTTTTTCGTCGCCATTCTGGCGTTCACCTTTGTGGGCGAGGGGCTGCGCTGGCTGAGCGAGCGCCTCACGCTCAGCTTCAAGACGCTCACGAACCGCTATACCCTGCTGGCAGCGGGCGTGGCTGTGGCGCTGGTGTTGGGCATTCTCAACGAGGCCAGCGCCTACTCTCAGTACCGCTCGCGGGCGCTGGCCTATGACGGTGAACGCGCCCTCGCAGACGTAACGACGCTGTCGAGCGAGGTGTTCAACGGCCGCCTCAGCGGCACTGCGGATGCCGACCGCGTAGCTGCCTGGCTGGCGGAGCAGTTCAGGGCGGCCGGTCTGCAATATGGCGGCCAGGCAACCCAGGACTATACCCAGGCCACCAGTAGCCACCACCGAGACCTCACGGCGATGCCCATGCTCCTGTGCACCGGCCCCGACGGCCAGACGATGAGCGCAGCGCTGAACGACGACTTTTGGCGGCACCACAATGAGTATGACGTGGGCGGCGTAGGCGCCGGCGATGTCATCATCGCGCTCGACGGTGGACGCTGGGTTCCGAGCGCTGAAACCGCCGCGTCGATCTACGGGCTCTCGCCCGCAGAACTGGCCTCAACCGATCGCATTTTGCTCGAGCCGCTAACCGATGTGGAGAGCGCGAACTGGTATGTGGGGTTTTCGGGCCGACTGCTGCCAGCCCAGGCCCCGTCGGCGCGCTACGAGTTGCTGGCCGCCAGCCCGCGCACAGCGGGCGAGGCCGTGCCGGCCGTCGAGGTGAGTCCCGCGTGGGTTGAGCGCCTGGTGGCGGGCACGGGGCACACGCTGGCCGAACTGGGTGAGCGCCATGCGGCTGGGGAGCCCCTGTTCTTGGACACGGGCTGGGATGCCGAGTTGCGCCTGCCCAATACAGAGCGCCGCCAGGCCACAGGGCTGAACGTCATCGGCTACTGGCCCGGCGAGGACGTAGCGCTTGACGGCGAGGCGATCATTGTGGCCGCCCACTATGATGGGCTCGGCCGCCTGCCCGACGGCACCCTCTATCCCGGCGCCAACGATAACGCCAGCGGCGTGGCCACGATGCTCGAGGTGGCTCGCACGCTACGAGACCAGGGCTTTAGGCCCAAACGCAGCCTGATCTTTGTGGCCTATACCGACGGCGAACGCCACCGTGCGCTTGACTATGAGCGGTTCTTGCAGGCACGGATGGGGTTCGATGCCTTTGAGGTGGTTGCAGCTATTCAGATCAGTGGTGTGGGCGCCGGCTCGGGCGACCGTGCGGCCGTCTGGCTGTCGAGCCGCGAGCGTCTCTCGCAGCTGTTTATCAAAGCGGCCCGCAAGGTGAACACGCGCGTCAACACCCGCGAGCCGGGCCTGCACGCCGACGCGACGCTGTGGCCCCGCCCCAAGGGCGATCTGCCCAGCGTGGTGGTCTCTTGGGCGGGGGCCGATGACGTGAGCCATCTGCCAACAGACACGGCTGATAACATCGACCTGCACAAGCTGCAGGATGTGGGCGAAATGGTCTCGCTGGCAGTGATGGTGCTCGCCAGCGACCCGGCGTACTGAGGTCTGGCTTTGCCGGGCTGCGGGCAATCGGCTATGCTCTAGTTGGGCGCAGTGGCCCTATGGCCGTGCAACGCTGCGCTCTAGCCTCACCGGGAGAGCAGGCATGTCGAAAAAGCGTTACGCTCAGGTGGGCCTGGGCGGCCGTTCACTGATGTATACCGCGGCGATTCTCGAGACCTATCGCGACAGCGCCGAGTTGGTGGGTTTGTGCGATCTCAACGCCGGCCGGCTGGCGCTGCGGCAGCGCTGGGTGTCTGAGCATGGCGCTGGCGACACGTCTGGCTATCTGCACGCTGACTTTGAGCGGATGATCGCCGAGACGCGCCCCGATACGGTCATCGTCACCACCAAAGACTGCACCCACGACGATTACATCTGTCGTGCCCTCGAGCTGGGCTGCGATGTGATCACCGAAAAGCCCATGACCACCGATGAGGTCAGGTGTCAGCGCATCATCGACACCCAAAAGCGCACCGGCAAAGAGGTCACCGTTACCTTTAATTACCGTTACTCGCCGCCGCGCACACAGGTCAAAGATCTGCTCATGTCGGGCGTCATCGGCGATGTCCTCTCGGTGGATTTTCACTGGATGCTCGATACCCATCACGGCGCTGACTACTTTCGGCGCTGGCATCGCAATCTGGCCAACTCGGGTGGGCTGATGGTCCACAAAGCCACCCATCACTTTGACCTGGTCAACTGGTGGCTCTCTTCGGTGCCCGAGACGGTATATGCCATGGGCCAGCGCCGCTTTTACACGCCCCATCAGGCCGAACGCTATGGCCTCTCGCGGCGTACCGAGCGCTGCCTGGATTGCCCCGAGACGGCCTGCCCCTTCCGCCTAGACCTGCGCTCGACGCCCTCGCTCGCCGAGATGTACCTCGATAACGAGGCGTATGATGGCTACTGGCGCGATGGCTGCGTGTTCAGCGCGCAGATCGACATCGCCGACACCATGAACGTGCTGGTGAACTACGCCTCGGGCGCCAAGATGAGCTATTCGCTCAACGCCTTTATGCCGTGGGAGGGCTATACCGTTGTGTTCAACGGCACCAGAGGCCGCCTCGAGCACAAGTGCGAAGAGACCGTCTACATCAACGGCGATGGTTCGGTGCCGGGCGAGCTCAAGCCTGAAGGCACCACCATCCGCATCTATCCTCATTTCGGCTCGGGCTATGCGGTGCCGGTGTGGCAGGCCGAGGGCGGCCATGGTGGCGGCGATGAGCTGTTGCTGCACGATCTCTTTGGCCCAGAGCGCGAGGCTGACCGCTACCTGCGCGCCGCCGATCAGCGGGCAGGCGCCTACTCGATCCTCACAGGCGTGGCCGCCAACCGCGCCATGGCCGAGAACCGGCCGGTGCGCATCGCTGAGCTGGTGAGCGGCATCGGCCTGCCAGATTATCCGCCCATGCCCACGCCCGACGAGCCCATCTCACTGCCGGCGCGGGCACAGCGTGTCAATGCCGAAGATGCCGAGCGCGCCCAGCGTCAGCGCGACGGCGCCTAGTCGTCGAGAGGTGCTCGCAATGACTGAACGACCCAACATTGTGCTGATCATGGCCGACCAGTGGCGCGGTGACTGTCTCAGTGTGGCGGGGCATCCGGTGGTGCACACGCCCTACCTGGATCAGATGGCGCTCAATGGCGCCCGCTTCACACGTGCCTATTCGGCCACGCCCACTTGTATTCCGGCTCGAGCGGCGCTCTTCACCGGGCAGACGCAGGCCACCCATGGCCGCGTCGGCTATCAGGATGGCGTCAACTGGGATTACGAAACCACGCTGGCCGGCGAGTTCACCCGGCATGGCTACCAGACTCAGGCTATCGGCAAGATGCACGTCTACCCCGAGCGCTCGCAGGTGGGCTTTCAGAACGTGATCTTGCACGATGGCTTTTTGCACCACGCACGTGGCCACCATGAGGACCTGGACCGTGTCGATGACTATGTGCCCTGGCTGCGTCAGCGGCTCGGCCACGATGCCGAGTATTTCGATCACGGCGTCAACTGCAACTCGTATGTGGCCCGCCCGTGGGACAAGCCCGAAGCCGTGCACCCCACCAACTGGGTGATGACGCAGGGCATCGAGTTCTTGAAGCGACGCGATCCACGCAAACCCTTTTTCCTGTTCCTCTCATTCCATCGGCCGCACCCGCCCTACGACCCGCCCGCCTGGGCCTTTGAGCAGTATCTGCACCGCGAGATGCCCGAGCCGCCGGGGGGCGACTGGGAGCAGGTATTCGATGATGTCGCCGATCCATATCGCCCAGACTGCTTTTACGGGCGCATCGACCCGCATGTGCTGCAGCGCGCACGTGCCGGCTACTATGGACACATGACCCATATCGACCACCAGGTGAACCGTTTTGTGGAGCGCTTGGCCGAGTTCGGCCTGCGTGACAACACCTATTTGCTGTTCACTTCAGACCACGGCGAGATGCTGGGCGACCACAATCTGTTCCGCAAGGCCTATCCTTACGAGGGCTCGGCCAACGTCCCCATGCTACTGGTGGGCCCGGGTGGCAGCGGCATTGGGGCGGGCGGCGTAGTAGACGCACCCGTTGAGCTCCGCGATGTGATGCCCACGCTGCTTGATTGCGCCGGCCTGCCCGTGCCCGAGGCCGTCGAGGGGCGTAGCTTTCTACGGCTGGCCCGTGGCGAGGCCATGCCCTGGCGCGAGCACCTGCATGGCGAGCACACCGTGTTGGGCATGAGCATGCAGTGGATTACCGACGGGCATTGGAAGTATGTCTGGTTCTCGGGCGATGGCCGCGAGCAGCTATTTGACCTGCAGAGCGACCCGCAAGAACGGCATGACCTGGCGGCGGCAGGCACACATCTGCAAGAGCTGTCACGCTGGCGCGGGGCGCTGGTGCAGGCCCTCGAGGGCCGTGAAGAAGGCTTTGTGCAACAGGGCCGCCTGGTGCCGGGCCGACCGGTCAACCCCTGTCTACGGCATCTACGGCGCCAGGCTGGTCTGGCATAACGTCAGTGCGAGGAGGCATTGCTATGATCCAACACATCAACGATTGGGAGAACCCGCAGGTTGTTGGCCGCAACAAAGAACCGGGGCATGCCACGCTGCTGCCCTTTGCCGATGTGGCCAGCGCCATCAGTGGCGACTGGACGCGCTCGCCCTGGTATCGCTCGCTCGACGGCGAATGGGCCTTTCACTGGGCACCCAACCCCGCCGAGGCCCCCAGCGCCTTTGCCTCGGCCGCCGATGACGTCTCTGCATGGGGGCGCATCCCTGTGCCCAGTAACTGGCAGATGCACGGCTATGGCGCGCCGGTCTATGTCAATGTGCAGTATCCGTTCTCGCCCGACGACATCCCCAACGTCCCCTTTGATACCAACGAGGTGGGCACCTATCGCACCACGTTCGACCTGCCCGCCGAGTGGGATGGGATGCGGGTCTATGTGGTCTTTGGTGGTGTCGAGTCGGCCTTTTACGCCTATGTCAACGGCCAACAGGTGGGCTATAGCCAGGATAGCCGCCTGCCCGCCGAGTTTGACATCACCCCCTTTGTGCAGCCTGGGCGCAACGTGCTCGCGGCACAGGTCTATCGTTGGTCTGATGCCGTCTACCTCGAAGATCAGGACCACTGGCGCATGGCTGGCATCCATCGCGGCGTCTATCTCTATGCTACGCCGCAAGTGCACATCGCCGATTTTCAGGTAGACACCGATCTGGACGCCGCCTATCGCGACGCCACCTTGCGGGTGCGTGCTGCCGTCTCCAACAAGGGCGCTCACGCGGCCAGAGGACTGACGGTAGAGGCGCGCTTGCTCGATGCACAGGGCAAAGACGCCATCGCACCCCAATCTGCGCCCGTGGTGGTCAACGAGGGCGGGCGCGTTGAGGTCTCGCTGGCCACGCCCATCGCCAACCCGAAAAAGTGGACGGCCGAGACGCCCAACCTCTATCGCCTGCTGTTGACGCTCAAAGACCCTTGCGGCGATCCGATCGAGGCCGAGACCTGCCGTGTCGGGTTCCGCAAGGTCGAGATCGTCGATGGTCAACTGCTGGTCAACGGGGTGGCGATCAAGATCAGGGGCGTCAACCGCCACGACCACGACCCCGACGGCGGCAAGGTGGTGACCTACGAGTCGATGGTGCAGGATATCACCCTGATGAAGCAGCACAACATCAACACGGTGCGCTGCTCGCACTATCCCAACGACCCTCGCTGGCTCGATCTCTGCGACGAGTACGGCCTGTTCGTTATCGATGAGGGCAACCTCGAATCGCACGGGCTGTGGTCCAAGCCCAGTCTGGATCCGCAGTGGCGCACCGCGTTTATGGAGCGCGTGGTGCGTATGGTGCAGCGCGACCGTAACCACCCCTCGATCATCATCTGGTCTTTGGGCAACGAATCGGGTTGGGGCCCCAACCACGCCGCGCAGGCCGATTGGGTACACGCCAACGACCCCTCGCGGCCGGTGCACTACGAGTCGGGGTTCAAGGCGCCCGAACTGGACATGATCTCGCGCATGTATCCCACCGTCGAGGCCATCGTTGAGCTGGCCAATGACGACGATACCCGGCCGGTGTTCATGTGCGAGTACGCTCACGCGATGGGCAACAGCTGCGGCAATCTCAAAGAGTACTGTGACGTAATCGAGGGCAACAAGCGGCTGATTGGGGGCTGCATCTGGGATTGGGTCGACCAGGGCCTGCGTCGTCGTGACCCCGACGGCACAGAGTGGTGGGCCTATGGCGGCGACTATGATGACCCGGTGAACGACGGTAGCTTTTGCTGCAATGGCCTGGTGGGGCCCGACCGCTATGTGCACCCCAGCCTGATCGAGTACAAAAAGCTCATCCAGCCGGTGGTCGTCGAGGCGGTCGACCTGACCGCGCTCAAGTTCCGAGCGCGCAACAAGCAGTTCTTTGCCGACACGTCGAGCTATGTCGTCTCGTGGGCGCTGGCCGAGGACGGCATCGAGCTCCAGTCGGGCCAGTTGCCGACAATGGCCATCCCCGCGGGCGAGCGACAGGCCTTTGGCGTGCCCTGTGCCCCCATCACACCCAGGCCTGGCGCCGAGTACTATCTCACCATCAGTTTTGCCCTGGCCCAAGACACACTGTGGGCCTCGGCGGGGCACATCGTGGCGTGGGACCAGTTCAAGCTGCCCATCGCCGAGCCTGCCAAGCCAGCCTATGACATGCCCGCACTGGCGTGCATAGAGACCGATGAGGCTGTCACGCTATCGGCCGAGGGCTTTGCCCTGGTGATCTCTAAGGATACGGGCACCATCAGCTCCTTTGTGCGCGCTGGCAGAGAGCTGCTGGCCGCGACGCCCAGGCTGCAGTTGTGGCGCGCCCCCACCGAGAATGACAAGGGTGGCTGGCGCGGACGCATGGAAGAGCTGTGGCGCAGCGCTGGCTATGACCGGCTGTTGCACGCGGTGCGTCGCGTCAACGTCGAGCGGGTCACGCCGCTGGCCGTGCGCGTCAAGGTCGATTTTGGCGCCCACGCCGCCGACAGCAGCGATGGCTTCAAGTGCAGCTACATCTACACCGTCTTTGGCAGTGGCGATGTGCTCATCGATACGGCCATCGACCCGTTCTACCAGCGGCCGCCGCTGCCGCGCTTTGGCCTCGAGATGAAGCTGAACGCCGGCTATGACACCATGACCTGGTTCGGCGGTGGCCCACACGAATGCTATGTCGACCGCAAGGCGAGCGCCCAGGTGGGCCTCTATCGTGGCTCGGTAGACGAGCAATACGTGCCCTATGTGGTGCCTCAAGAGAACGGCAACAAGGTAGATGTGCGCTGGCTATCGCTGACCGATGCCGGTGGCGCGGGCCTGTTGGCCGTGGCCGAGCCCACCATGGAGGCCAGTGCGCATCACTATAGCACCGAGAACCTGACAGCAGCGCGGCATCTCGACGAGCTCGAGTGGCAGCCCGAGGCGACCCTCAACCTGGACTATCGCCAGTGTGGTCTGGGCGGCGCCAGCTGCGGGCCGGGCACCCGCCCCGAGTATCTGCTGCCGGCCCAGCCGATGACCTTCCGCGTGCGGCTGCGCGGTCTGGCCGAGGGCGATGACCCTGCGGCCCTCGCCAGGCAAGAGCTGCCCGCGGCCGAGTAGACCAACGTCAACAACGTCCAACGCTGACCTTGCCCGGGCCGTCAGGTTCATCCTGGCGGTCCGGGCAAGGTCTATGCAGGTTGGTGGCCTGCCCGACCGGGCCTAGAATGAGCGCATGAAGGCGATTGAAGCGACCGTGCAGGTGGCGGTGCAGGCAGCGCTCAACCGAGCACCAGCGACAGGCGCTGGGCTGTTGGTGGCCGTGTCGGGCGGCGCCGATTCACTCTGTTTGCTGCACGCGCTGCACACCCTGGCACCTAACCTGGGCCTGCGGCTGCAGGTGGCGCACCTCGACCATGGTCTGCGCACCGCGGCTGCCGGCGATGCCGCCTGGGTGGCGGCCCTGTGCGAGCGTTTGGGGCTTTGCTGTCATCTGGGCCGGGCCGATGTGCGCGCCCTGGCTGCCGTCGAGCACCGCTCGCTCGAAGACGCCGCTCGCTGCGTGCGCTATCGCTTTCTGGCACAGGTGGCCGAGCAGGTGGGCGCCGCTATGGTGGCCGTGGGGCACACCGCCGACGATCAGGCCGAGACGGTGTTGCTGCATCTGCTCCGTGGCGCCGGGCTCGATGGGCTGGCGGGCATGGCGCCCACCGCACCCTGGCCACTGCCCGACGACTCCCGCGGTGGCGGTTTGATGCTCTTGCGCCCCCTGCTGACGGTCACCCGGGCGCAGACGACCGCCTATTGTGCCGCGGTGGGCCTCGAACCGCGCCACGATGCCACCAACGATGACCCCGCCTACACGCGCAACCACCTACGGTTGGAGATCTTGCCGCGTCTGCGTGCGTTGAACCCGGCCGTGGTAGAGGCGCTGGGCCGCACCGCCGACATCGTCCGGGCTGAGTCCGACCTGGTTCAGACGCTAGCAAACGACGCCTGGGCACGCCTGGCGCGTAGCGAGGCAGGCTGCCTGCGCTTGCGGCGCGACGCATTCGCGGACGAGCCCCTGGCTGTGCAACGACGCATATTGCGGCGCGCTGTTGCCGAGCTGGGCGTGTTGTCAGAGCTGTCATGGGCCCACATCGATGCCGCGCTGCGAGTGGCCTGCCAGAGCACAGTGGGCGCCCGTGCCGGGCTGCCACATGGCCTGCAAGTGCGGGTGGATTACGACTGGCTTTGGGTCGAGCCGAGTGGGGCAGGCATCGACGCTGGCGCCTGGCCAACGATGGCTACACCCGTCCGGCTGCCCATCCCCGGCGCGGTGGCGTTGGACGCCGCCTGGCGCCTGGTGGCCACCGTGATGCCGCGCTCGGCCTTACCCGCTGACTGGGCGCTCTGTGCGCAACCGCTGCGTGCCTATGTCGATGCGCAGAGGCTAGGTCCGCAGGCCTGGGTGCGGCCGCGGCTGCCGGGCGATCGCGTACAGCCGTTGGGCATGGCCGGGCGCCAGAAGGTGAGTGATTTGATGGTCAACGCCCGCGTGCCGGCGGCTCAACGCGCTGCGCTGCCGCTGGTCACGGTGGGTGACGAGATCGCCTGGGTGGTGGGGGTGCGCAGCAGCCAGCGCTTTGCCGTGACCGCCGACACGGCCGAGGTGGCCATCATCGAGGCCGTGCGGCCGCAGTCTGACGTGGCGAACGAGGGACAAGATGGATGAGGTCTGGCTCAAACGGGGGCGAGAGCGCTCGGTGTACAATCGCCATCCCTGGGTGTTTTCTGGCGCGGTTCATCATCTGAAGGGTGAGCCAGAGCCGGGTGATCTGGTGGCCGTGCGCGACGCCAGTGGTGATACACTGGGCGTGGGCTACTATAACCCACGCTCGCAGATCGTGGTGCGTCTGCTGGCCTGGGAAGAGCGCGATATCGACGCCACCTTTTGGCGCCAGCGGCTGCAGGCGGCCATGGCGCGCCGCGAGCGGCTGGCGGTCGACGCGAGTACCGACTGCTACCGCCTGGCGTATGCCGAGGCCGATGGCCTGCCGGGTCTGGTGGTCGATCGCTACGCCGACTGGCTGGTGCTGCAGGCGTTGACGCTGGGCATCGACCGCCGCAAGCAAGAGTTGGCCGTGTTGCTGCTCGAGCTGACCGGAGCGCGCGGCGTGTATGAGCGCAGCGACGTGGATGTGCGCCCACGCGAGGGGCTGGATGACGTCGCTGGCCCGCTGGCTGGCGAGCCCCCGCCATTGGCCGTGCAGGTACGCGAGAATGGCCTGTTGTTCGAGGTGGACATCGCCCAGGGGCAAAAGACGGGCTTCTATCTCGATCAACGTGTCAACCGCCAGCGGGTAGCCGCCTACAGCGCTGGCGCCCGTATGCTCAATGTGTTCAGCTACACCGGCGGCTTTGCGGTGTACGCCGGCAACGCAGCCGCGGCTGTGACCAACCTGGATAGCTCTGAGCAGGCACTGGCAGCCGCACGGGCCAACTGGGCGCTCAACGGCCTGCCGCCCGAGATGCTCAGTGAGATCAGGGGAGACGCCTTTGTCGAGCTGCGTCGCCTGCGCGACCGTGGCGAGCAGTACGACCTGGTGGTGCTCGATCCGCCCAAGTTCGCCTTTTCGCAGGCGCAGGTGCAGTCGGCGGCGCGCGGCTACAAGGATATCAACATGCTGGGGCTGCGGTTGCTGCGGCCGGGGGGCATTCTGGCGACCTTCTCATGCAGCGGCGCCATCGATGAGGGGCTGTTTCTCAAGATACTGCACGGCGCCGCGCTGGACGTGGGCCGCGAGGTGCGTGTGCTCGAGCGGCTGGCGCAGGGGCCCGACCACCCGCTGCTGCTGAGCTTTCCCGAGGCAGCCTACCTCAAGGGCGTGATCGCCGAGGTGACGTGAGGCCCGCGACGGGTACCTAGCTTCTTGCGACCAGCGCCCAGCCTGCTAGAATGGAGCAATCATTCGTTGGTAGATCACGGGCAGGGAGGCAGATGGTGGACGCGTTGAGCAATGATGTTGCCGAGGTGCTGATCTCGCAAGAGCGCCTGTGCGAGCGCATCCACGAGCTTGGGCGGCAGATCTCGGCGGACTATGCCGAGCGCGCGCCAGCATTGATCTGCGTTCTCAAGGGCGGCTATCTCTTTCTGGCCGACCTCACCCGCGCCCTCAGCATCCGCCATTCGGTCGATTTCATGGCCATCTCGAGCTATGGCCGCTCTACCCAGTCGAGCGGTGTGGTGCGCATCCTCAAAGACCTCGATGCGGATATCAGTGGCAAAGATGTGCTGGTGGTAGAGGACATCATCGATACCGGGCGCACCCTCTCTTACCTGATCGAGAACCTGCGTTCGCGCGGGCCAAACTCGCTGCGCATCTGCACACTGCTCAGCAAGCCGGCGCGCCGCGAGATCGAGCTGCACGTCGATTATGTGGGGTTCGAGATTCCCGACGAGTTCGTGGTGGGCTATGGGCTCGACTTTGCCGAGGCCTACCGCAACCTGCCCTATATCGGCATCCTCAAGCCCGAGGTGTATCAAAGAGACTGACGCCCGCAAGACGGCGTCAGTCTCATCATGCCAGAGCAGGCCAACTAGCGCCGCGCCAGCGCCTCAGAGATCTGCACCAGCGCCTGCTGGATATTCTCCACCGAGTTGGCGTACGACATGCGCACATGCCCTTCGCCGTGCACGCCGAACGAGCGGCCCGACAGACAGGCCACACCTGCCTCGTGCATCAAAAAGTCGGCGCACTCGTGGCTGGTCATCCCCGTTCCGGTGATGTTGGGGAACACATAAAACGCCCCCAGCGGTTTGCGGCAGGTGATGCCCGGGATGGCGTTCAGCCCCTCGACGATCACGTCGCGCCGCCGCCTGAACTCGGCCACCATATCGCGCACGCACTGCTGTGAGCCCTGCAGCGCTGCCAACCCCGCATACTGGTTCGAAGCCGAGGTGCACGAGTTCGAGTTGATCACCAGGCGCTTGATGTGCTCGGCCAGGTTCAGTGGCATCACGCCAAAGCCCAACCGCCAGCCCGTCATGGCATAGCTCTTGGAAAAGCCGTGCAAGATGATGGTGCGCTCGTGCGTCGACATGCCCGGCAAGGTGGTCAGGCTGGCGAACTCGCCCTCGTAGAGGATGTGCTCATAGATCTCGTCGGCCAGCACCATGATGTTGCGCTCGGCGCACACCTCAGCAATGGCGGCCAGCTCCTGGCGCTGTAGATACCCGCCGGTCGGGTTCTGCGGCGAGTTGAGAATGATCAGCCGCGTGCGGTCGCTGATCAGGCTGCGGAACTCGTCGATGTCAAAGCGAAAGTCGAACGCTTCACGTAGGGGCAGGGGCACTGGTGTGGCCCCGCAAAAGTTGATCATGCTCTCATAGATGGGAAAGCCGGGGTTGGGGTAGATCACCTCGACGCCGGGCTCGGCCAGGGCCAGCAGAACAAAGAACATGATCGGCTTGGCGCCGGGCGTGATCACCACCTGCCGCGGGTCGATCTCGTGGCCGCGCGTGGCTGAGAGGTCGGCAGCGATGGCCTCGCGCAGAGGGGCAATGCCCTCGGGCGGGGTATAGTGCGTGTGGCCGGCGCGCAGGGCGGCACAGGCGGCCTCGACGATGTGTGGCGGGGTGTCGAAATCGGGCTCACCGATCTCGAGATGGATGATCTTGCGCCCTTGGGCTTCTAGCGCGCGTGCGCGGGCCCCTGTCTCAAAGGCCGATTCGGTGCCTAACCGGTACATGCGCTCAGCCAACTGCATCGCGACGACCTCCCATGACGTGACATTGCTGATAGGCGGCCAGCAGCTCTTGCGCTGCCGCCGCCCAGGTGAACCGTTGAGTGCGCTCGTGCCCGCGTTGCACCAGTTGCTGGCGTAGCGTCTCGTCAGAGAGCAATTGCCAGAGCCCAGCGGCGATAGATTCGATATCGTTGGGCTCGACCAGCAGGGCAGCATCGCCGGCCACCTCGGGCAGCGACGACGCCCGCGAGGTCAACACCGGCGTGCCACAGCCCATGGCCTCGAGCAGGGGGATGCCAAAGCCCTCGTACAGCGACGGGAATGCAAACAGGTCGGCCGCCGAGTAGAGGGCGGGCAGGTCGCTGTCATCCACATAGCCGCTCAGGAGCACGGCGTCGCCAGCCTCGCGCGTCGCCGTCAAAATGTCTTCGTACAGCCAGCCCTTGCCGCCCGCGATCACCAGTCGGTGCGGCAGTTTGTGCCGCTCACGGACGAGCTGATAGGCGGCGATCAGCCGGCCAAAGTTCTTGCGCGGCTGCAGCGTGCCCACGCCCAGGATGTAGGGTGGCTCGATGCCGTAGCGGGCCAGGGCGGCGCGCCTGGCGGGGCCATCGGGTACGTGTACAAAGGTGGGCTCGAGCCCGGCATATACCACGCGGGTGCGCTCTGCGGGCACGCCCAGCAACTCGATGACATCGCGCTGCGTGTGAGCCGAGTCTGCCAGCACCATGTCGGCGCGGGCCACTGAGCGGGGCACGGCGTTGATGAGATAGTCGTACAGCGCCGGCGACGAGCACTCGGGGTGCCGCATGAACGAGAGGTCGTGCACGGTGAGCAGAGTGCGCGCGCGGCGCACCGGCGGCAGCACAAAGTCAGGCGAGTGGTACAGATCGAGCCGCCCGGTGATCCACTCCACCGGCAGCGGCAGCCGCAGCCGCTGCCAGATGAGCGCCAGGTGCCGGTCGGTGATGGGCAGTGCCACGCGCCGATAGTTGTCTGGCCAGGCGGGCTCGGCAGGAGCGCGCCCGCCGCTCCACAGCACATAGTGGTTGCTCTGGTCCAGCTCGGTAAGTGCGCCGATCAGCCCGCGGCAAAAGCGGCCGATGCCTGCCCCCTGACGCACTGCGGCTGTATAGTCGATGCCGATGCGCATCATTTCACCTTGCGATAGGTCCATAGGCGGTTGACGCCATAGTTCCAGAACCACACCACGCCGATGGCGATGGCCTTGGCCAGGTTGGTGCCCCAGCGCCCCCATGCGTCGGGAAAGACATAGTCGTCGAGCCCGACAAGGATGCCGGTGTTGATGACCAGACCGGCCACGTTCACCAGTGCGAACTGCGCGAGCTGCGGACCAAAGGGCAACGCCTTGGATTCGGGATAGGTCCAGTTGCGGTTCCACATAAAGTTCGAGAATACCGCCGCACTGAACGAGATGATGTTGGCCTGCCAGTTGGCGAGCTGCAGCGCCCACATGCCCAGGTTGAGCACGCTAAAATCGACCACAGCGCCGATGGCGCCCACCACGCTGAACTTGAGAAAGCGACGGATCTCTCGGCGCTGGCTGTCGCTCAGCGTGTGCAGGCGGGCGATCATCGGGCAGACTCCTTGCGTGTGACCGCAGCGGCCAGGGCGACGCCGATGAGCAGCGCCACCAGCAGATACATCTCGTGCACGAACAGGTTGTCGACCAGGCTATGGGCCAGCAGATGCCCCCACATGCCCAGCGCGCCGAGTGCCAGACCGCGCTCCCCATCAGAGAGGCCGTCAAGCCGCTTCCACAAGGCCATGGGCACCGCAACGCACACCACCACAAACAGGCCCAGGCCTACCAGCCCCAGCTCGGCCAGTGTGTGCAGGTAATAGTTGTGGGCATGGCCGAGCGGGTCTTGCCAGCGCGGCAGCGCCACCTGCGGATAGACTACCGCGTACTGTCCGGCTCCCACACCCACCCACGGCCGTTGAGCGAACATCTCTAGGGCGGCCTGCCAGTGTGCCAGCCGTTCGATGGTGGCAAAGTTATCGTCGTTGATCTCGACCATCCGCAAATCCTGGCCCAGATAGGCGCTCTGCCCGGCCAGCCGGTCGAGATAGCCGCCCGGCAGCAGGCGGCTCGCCAAGGGCACCAGCAACACCGCCAGAATCACCAGGGCGGCGATCAGCCCTGGCGAGCGGCGCACCAACCAGAGGCCCACCAGCGCCGCGCCCGCAGCCGCGCCCAGCAGCGCCCCGCGCGACCAGCTCATCACCAACGCCACCGCCATGATGGCCCCGCAAACGGCGGCCACCATCACCAGCGCCAGAGCGGCCCGCTCGCGACGCACTCGCTGTAGCGCCGTGATGGCGATGCCATAGGCCAGCGGCAACAGCAGCCCCAGATAGCCGCCATAGGGGTTGGGCTGCAAAAAGGTGCCGTAGGCGCGCATGTAGCGGCCAAAGAGCAGGAACCCCTCGGGCCCTACGCGGTAGAGAAACTGGTAGATGCCCAGCAAGCCCTGCAACGCCCCGCCCGTCAGCAGGCCGAGCGCCAGACCCAGCCGCCAGCGGCCGTCGGTCAGTGAGGCCGCTACCCACATGAGCAGCAACAGCTCGACCCACTTGGCCAGCTCTTTGAGGGCTGCAGTGAGCGAGGTCGCGCGCAAGAGCGATAACGCCAGCCAGAGAGCATACAACATCATCGGCAGCCATAGCCGCGAGGGCAGCGTCGGCAGACGCCGGAAAACCAGCCAGCGCACGGTAAAGGCCCCCAGGGTGGCCATCAGCAAGAGCTCGCTGGGGCCCACCGTCAGGCCGCCCATCTGTAGCTCATAGAGCGAGCCAAAGGGCACCGTCAGGCCCAGCAGGCAGAGGCCAAGCGACGGCCAGCGCAACAGGGCCAGCCCACCCACCAGCGCGCCGGCCAGCAACAGCGCGAGGCGCAAAGGCGCTGCCGCCAATAGCCCGGCCGAGATCAGAGCGACCCCACCCAGCGCCACCAGTTCGAGGGGCGGCAGGGCGAGGCGGCGCTGCGCGATCGACTGGGCTGACATGGTGATGTGGCCTAGGCCACGTCGAGGCGCTGCACAAAGGCAGCCGCCGTGAGGCGCAGGCCCTCTTCGAGGGATACGCCGGGTTCCCAGCCCAGAATGGTGCGCGCGCGGGTGATGTCGGGCTGGCGCGTCTGGGGGTCATCCTTGGTGCGCTGGTCGGTAGGCGCGATGAAGACGATCTCTGACCTGGACTCGGTCACCTCGATAACCAGCCGTGCAAACTGCAAGATCGTCATTTCGCGCGGGTTGCCCAGGTTCACGGGCATGGTCTCGTCCGAGTTCATCAGGCGCACCAGGCCATCTACCAGGTCGCTCACATAGCAGAAACTGCGCGTTCGCGACCCATCGTCGTACACCGTCAGCGGCGCGCCCTGCAGCGCCTGAGCCATAAAGTTAGGCACCACGCGGCCGTCGTTGAGGCGCATGCGCGGCCCATAGGTGTTAAAGATGCGGGCGATGTGGGTGCTGACACCATGGGTGCGGCAGTAGGCCATGGTGAGCGCTTCGGCAAAGCGCTTGGACTCGTCATACACGCCACGCGGCCCCACCGGGTTGACGTTGCCCCAGTAGCTCTCGGGCTGTGGGTGGATCAGCGGGTCGCCATACACCTCTGACGTTGAGGCGAGCAGAAAGCGCGCCCCCTTGGCCTTGGCCAGGCCCAGTGCATTGAGGGTGCCAATGGCGCCCACCTTGAGCGTCTTGATGGGCATGCCGAGGTAATCCACCGGGCTGGGGAGCGAGGCCAAATGGTAAATGGCATCGAGCGAGCCTTCGATGGCGATGTACTCGGTGACGTCGTGGTGGACAAAGACAAAGCCGGGCGCATCTTTGAGATGGGCGATGTTGCGCAGGCTGCCGGTGATCAGGTTATCCATGGCGATAACCTCATGGCCGCCAGATAGCAGCACATCGCACAGATGGGAGCCGATGAAACCCGCGCCGCCGGTGATCAGAATGCGCATTGGCCTGCCTCGTCGGGGGTAGATCGGCAGCAGTATAGCAGACGGGTAAACGCCGGTCAAAGCTTGGGCGTATCTTTGGGGGTGGTATAATGCCTTTGCCTACAGAGGAGGTGCCATGCGCTTTTTGCACAGCCTGCACGATCGACCTTTTGACGCTGCCACTTGGGACCGGTTTGTAGCTAGTGACCCGGGTGGGCATCTGCTGCAAACATGGGCCTGGGGCGAGCTCAAAGGCCGCTTTGGCTGGCGGGCAGTGCGGGCCGCTGTGGAGCGCGATGGCGCGCTGGTGGCTGGCGCGCAGGTGCTCTATCGGCGCCTGGGGCCTATGACCCTGGCCTATGTGCCCAAGGGGCCGGTGCTCGTCGATGACGACCCTGCAGCGGCGGCGATGCTCTGGCGCGGGCTGGAGAGACTATCGCGCCCACGGCTCACTGTGGCCCTCAAGGTCGAGCCTGACTGGCGCGATGATGAGCCACAGCATCACCGGTGGCTCTGCGAGCAGGGCCTGGCGCCCAGCCCCCGCACCATCCAGCCGCGGCACACCATTATCGTCGATCTGACGGCGGCCGACGACGACATGTTGGCGCGCATGAAGCCCAAGTGGCGCTATAACACGCGCCTGGCCGAACGCAAAGGCGTAGAGGTGGTCGAGGGCGGCGTCAACGACGTGAGCGCGTTTCACGATCTGATGCAGATGACAGGCGAGCGCGATGCCTTTGGTGTGCACAGCGCCGCCTACTATGGTGCCGCGCTCGCGTTGCTGGCGCCCGAGGGGCGCGCGCGGTTGCTGCTGGCGACGTTTCACGGCGAGCTGCTGGCCGGGCTGCTGGCCATGCAGTTCAACGGCCGCGCCTACTATATGTACGGTGCCTCGAGCAACGAGCAGCGCAACCTGATGCCCAACCATCTGCTGCAGTGGCGGGCTATGCAGTGGGCGCGTTCGCTAGGCTGCACGGCCTATGACCTGTGGGGCATCCCCGACGTGTACGAAGATGCCGAGACGGCGCCGCTGGCGGGTGTCTATCGCTTCAAGGCTGGCTTTGGCGGCGAAGAGGTGCGCTTTGTGGGCGCCTACGATCATGTCTATCGCCCACTGCTCTATCGCGGCGTCGAGTGGGCCTGGCGGTTGCGCGCCGGTTCGGCGCCAACCGGCTAGCCATGGCGGGTTGACGTAATCAAAAGAGCGCGGAGGGTAGACCCTCCGCGCTCTGCGTGTCGCCCTGTGGGTGCTAGACGCCCTTTTTGCCCATGTAGGCCAGCAGGTCGGCGATACGGCTCGAGTAGCCCCACTCGTTGTCGTACCAGCTCACAACCTTGACCATCGTGCCGCCGATGACCGAGCAGAAATCAGCGTCGATGATGCTGGAGCGGGTGTCGCCCTTAAAGTCCATCGACACGAGCGGCTCTTCACACACGCCCAGGATGCCCTTCAAATCGCCGGCCTCGGCCTCCTTGAAGGCAGCGATGAGCTCATCCTTGGTCAGGGGCTTTTCGACCTCGGCCACAAAGTCCACGATCGAGACCGTGGGCGTGGGCACGCGCATCGAGATGCCGTCGAACTTACCCTTGAGGTCGGGGATCACCAACGCCACGGCCTTGGCAGCGCCCGTGGTGGTGGGGATGATGTTCAGGGCAGCGGCGCGCGAGCGGCGCGGGTCGCTGTGCGGCAGGTCGGTCAGGCGCTGGTCGCCAGTGTACGAGTGAATGGTGGTCATGAGGCCCTTGACGATGCCCCACTTCTCATGGACGACCTTGGCCGCGGGGGCCAGGCAGTTGGTGGTGCATGAGGCGTTCGAGATGATCACATGCTTGGCGGGGTCGTACAGCTCGTCGTTGACGCCCAGGACGATGGTGATATCCTCGCCCTTGGCCGGCGCGCTGATGACGACCTTTTTGGCGCCGCCCTCGATATGCGCCTTGGCCTTTGTGGCGTCGGTGAAAAAGCCGGTCGATTCGAGCACCACGTCGACGCCCAACTCGCCCCAGGGGATCTCGGCCGGGTTGCGCTTGGCAAAGAACTTGATCTCACGGCCATTGTAAAAGATGCCGTCTTCGTCAGCCGTGACGGTGGCGTTCAGCTTGCCATAGACCGAGTCATACTGCAGCAGCAGCGAAAACGACGCGGGCGGGAACAGGTCATTGATAGCAACTACCTCGATCTCGTCGGGGTAGTTGTCGACCATGGCCTTGAAAGCCTGACGGCCGATACGACCAAACCCGTTGATACCAACCTTGAGCGTCATGGTAAAACCCCTTTCATAGACACGAATGCAGCGGGCCGGGCCCGCCAGACAGAGCACAACGTAGCAAGCAGCTCCAGGATGGGCCGCTTCGCCTCACAGTTGACTAACCCTATCCAGTATAGCGGATGCCCGCTGTGGCGTCAAAGGAAAAAGACGCGGCTAGAACAGCATCGCTTCGGCAAAGTGCGCCTGAAAGTCGGGTCGTCCCGATAGTTCGAGGTATCGCACGTGCTCGAGGATGCGCGTGGCATTCTCGAGCTCGGCGCGCGAGAGCAGGGCCATACGGGCGCCTGTGCCAGCCGCATTGCCGATGGGCACCAGCCTCGCGTTGGGTAGGGAGGGCATCAGCCCGATGGTCAGTGCGCTCTCGGGAGAGATATAGTTGCCGAACGCCCCGGCGAGGTAAACCACACGCACATCGTCGGCGCTGGCGCCCAGCTCTCGCAGCAAGATCTCGATGCCGGCGCGGATGGCCCCCTTGGCCAGTTGCAGCTCGCGCACATCGCGCTGGGTGATGGTGAGCCCGCGGCCGCCGGCGCCATCGTTGGGCTCTACCAGCAGCAGTTGGCGGCTGCGCCCCTCGCCCACGATGCGACGCGCCAGCTTGGGCCGGCCTGCCTCGATCAGCGTCTCAGGCGCCTCGATGCGCCCCGAGCGGTGTAGCACGCCCGACTTGAGCATTCCTGCCACCAGATCGACCAGACCACTGCCGCATACGCCACGTGGCTGGGCCTCGCCGATGGTGTGCCAGTGCACGTCGTGGTCGATCTCGACGCGGTCGATGGCTCCATCGGCGGCGCGCATGCCGCAACTGATCTGAGCGCCCTCAAAGGCCGGGCCGGCTGCCGTCGAGCAGGTCAACAGCCGCTCGCGTGAACCCAGGGCCATCTCTCCGTTGGTGCCGATGTCGATGGCCAGCCCCAGCTCATCTTGCTGATAGAGCCGGCTCGACAGGATCACGCCCACGGTGTCGGCGCCCACCCAGCCGGCGATGTTGGGCAGCAGCCAGATGGCCGCATCGGGGTAGACATCCAGGGGCAGCTCGCAGGCCCGCAGGCGCAAAGCCGGTGTGGCCACGGGGACATAGGGCGCCTGAGCGAGGGCGGTGGGGTCGATGCCCAGTAGTAGGTGGTGCATGGTGGTGTTGCCCACCGCAACCACGGCCAGCACGTCGCGCGGGGCAGCGCCGATCTCGGCCGTGTCAGCAGCGATGATCGCCTGCATGGCCCCCAGCACGGCCTGTTGCAGCTCTCTCAACCCCTCTGGCGTGCCGGCATGGGCAATGCGCGAGACGACATCGTCGCCATAGCGCGTCTGCGGGTTGAGCCGCGACGAGACGGCCAACTGTTCGCCCGTCTCGAGGTCGAGCAGATAGCCTACGATGGTGGTGGTGCCGATGTCAAAGGCTACGCCTAACAGCCGTTCGGGGCCGGCGCCGGCATGCGCCATCACCACCTCGTCGTCGACCTGGATCAGCGTCAGCTGGCCGCCATCCTGGCGCAGCGCTGAGGGCAGCTGTTGCAGTGCGCCCAGCGTCAGCACCAGCCGGTGGCCCAGCGTGGCCTCGGCGGCGCGCTGCACATTCTCCAGGTCGGGCAGCTGATCCTCGAGGGTGGCCGCTGATAGCCGCAACGGTATGCGCCGCACCCAGGGGTCTAGCTCGATCTCTTCGCTGGCGCCAGCCGACAGAATGCTCACGCGCGAGAGGCGCGACTCTTCGGGGATGACCACATCCACATCACCCAGCGCCACGGCCTGGCAGGCCAGGCGATAGCCTTGCTCGACCTCGGTAGGCGAGAGAGCGTCTTGCTCGCGTTCGGTCATCGGCCCCAGAGGGCCGCGTGCGATAACGCGGCATTTGCCGCAAGTACCGCGTCCGCCACAGACGGCCTCGAGCTCGACGCCAGCCTGTTGCGCCACCTGCAGAATGGTGGCCCCTGCCTCGGCCTCGGCTCGCACGCCGTACGGTTGAAATCGAATGCGCATAGGCCTCCTAACGGGCTGCGGGGGTGGCCTTCTCAAAGACCAGCATATGTGATAGACCCAACACCTGCAGCGGCGTCCGCTCGAGCGCATAGCTGATGGACCTCAGGACGCCGCCCAGGCGGGGCCAGCGTGCCACGATGTTGTCATAGCCAGCGTACACCTGTCGGTGCACCACGATGTTTCCGGGCAACCCCTCGAACAGCGCGCGCAGGCCCCGCCTGGTATAGGCGCGCACATGCGGCGCCAGCCGCCGCCTCAACGGGTCGGGCAGATAGTTCACGAGGGGAATGTTGCCATAGTGGTAACGACCGCGCCAGTAAAAGCCATGGGTCTCGAACGGATACCACCGGTTGGGCACAAAGAGCACGAGCTTGCCGCCGGGCTTGAGCACTCGCCAGGCCTCGTGTGTGGCGGCGCGGTCGTCATCGACGTGCTCAAACACCTCATTGGCCAGAATGATGTCAAAGTGCTCGTCGGGGTAGGGCAAAGCCTCGGCGCTGCCGACGCGAATGTTGGGCAGGGTAACGCTGGCCTCGGCCACGCGGGCGGGGTCTACGTCCACGCCGTGGACATCGGTGCTGTACGCACGGAGCGCCTGCACGTACAGGCCCAGGCCACAGCCTACGTCGAGGATGCGCGCCCCCTCGAGCGGAGCATAGCGCCGCGCCAACTGCAAGCGTCGCTCCTGGCCAGCTCGCCATACATAGCTGGGGTGTCCCAGCGTGATCGCCTGTTGCTCATCTACCACGGTTACACCTCAAAGACGGATGATACGCCCGCCCGTCGCTGCAGGCAAGGCGAGCAACAGCACTCGCCGCGCGCTATAATGCGGCTGGAGGCACGATGCTGTTCACGCTGTTCACCTGGTGGCTGGTGCTCACGCTGCTCGGCTTGGCTGGCTGGGGGCTGTTGCTGGCCCTGCGCGTGCGCAGAGGGGCCCCTCTCTGGGCGTGGGCGCGGCCGGTGGGCCTGCTGTTCTTGACCTGGCTGGCCTGGCTGCTGGGGCATCTGCTGGCGATGCCACTTGCCCTCTGGTTGGCGCTGGCTGCGACGGGGTTGCTGGGCAGCTGGGGGCTGTGGCGTGGTCGGTCAGGGGTGCGGCAGGCCCTGTCGACCGATTGGCACGCCCTACTGCTGGGCGAGGTGGTGCTGCTGGTCATGGCGGCCTGGGTCGTCTGGGCGCGTGGCCGGGAGCCGGGCATCGTTCATACCGAACAGCCTATGGATATAGCTTTTCTGGCGAGCTGCGCCCGCGCCAGCCGCATGCCTCCGGCCGACCCCTGGTTGGCCGGAGAGGCGCTCAACTACTATTACCTGGGCTATCTGGTCTGGGGTCTGCTGGCCCGTTTGGCCGACACAGAGCCCACCATCGCCTACAATCTGGCGCTGGCGGCAACTGCGGGGCTGGCGGCGCAGGCGCTCTATGGTCTGCTGCTGGCTGCCCTCCCGAGCGATGAACTGCTGGCACGCTGGAAAAGGCTCGCAATGGCTGCGCTCGGGGCCGGCGTGGTCCTGTCGGCGGGTAATCTGATCGTGCTGGCCGAGGCTCTGCACTCGTGGGGTGCCCTGCCCGACGGGGTGGCGGCGTGGCTGGGCGTGCCGGGCCTGGCCGAGGCCAGCGTGACGGGTTCGCTGATCCCCGACGGCAGCTGGTGGTGGCGGGCATCGCGCCCCTGGCTCGACACAACGTTGCTGCGCGACCCCACCGTGATCGCCGAGTTCCCCGCCTTTAGCCTGGCCCTGGGCGACCTGCACCCGCACCTGATGGCGCTCCCCTGGAGTGTGTCGGCGGTGGGCCTGGCCCTCACAGCGCAAAGCACAAAAGGGCGGTGGCTGCGGGCGGCATTCCTGGGCTGGCTGATCGGCGGAGCGGCCTTTATCAACGGGTGGGAGCTGCCCGCGCTGTTGGGACTGGCAGCCCTCTGGCAGGTGCGGCAGGCGCGGTGCGGGCTGGCGGGCTGGGCCCACGCCGGGGCGCTCTGGCTTGTGACGCTCGCGGGGGCAATCGCGCCCTATGCGCTCTTTTGGCTTGGGCTCTCGACGCAGGTGACGGGCCTGCAGGTGAACTGGCTTGCCAAGACGCCGCTGCGGGGCTATCTGCTGGTGTTTGGGGCCTGGCTGTTGCCGCTGGTGGGGCTGTTGCTGGGCACGCCGGCATGGTGGCGCGGCAGTGGGCGAGGGCGTCTGTGGCGCTGGTGGCTCGGTGTGCTGGTGGCATCAGTGGTCATCATCTGGCTGGTGGGCGGGGCAGCGCAGGTGGCGCTGTCGGCGCTGGGCCTGCTGCGTGGGGCGCTGTTGGCGCTGTTGTTAGCATTGGCCCTGGCCTGGCTGGCGGAGCGCTTTTGGCGTCTGGCAGCCACCACGGCGGCGCGCCCATTGCTGTTGGCGCTGCTGGGGCTGGGGCTAACCTATGGCACCGAATTGCTCTTTCTGGGCGACCTTTTCGGCACCCGCATGAACACGCTGTTCAAGTTCTACTATCAGGCCTGGTGGCTGTTGGGGACGGTAGCGGTGGTGGCGCTGGCCCGGCTGTGCGATGCCGGGCACTGGCAACGTGGGGTGGCCACGGTGACAGGGCTGTTGTGGGCACTGCTGTGCACCTATCCGCTGTTGACCATGCCACCGCGTCCCGAGCGCTGGACGTTGGATGCGGTCGCAGATCTCACCCCAGCCGAGGCTGACGCGGTGGTTTGGCTAGGGCAGCAGGCAGAGCCCGGTGACGTGCTCCTCGCCGCGCCAGGCGTGACCTATGCCCCGGCCTCGGTGAGGCTGTCGAGCCTGACGGGGGTGCCCATGCTCTTGGGCTGGCCCGACCATGAACGTCAGTGGGGGCGTAGCGGCCCGCTGCTGGCCGAGCGAGAGGGCGACGTCGACCAGGCCTATCTCACGGCCGATGGCGAGCTGCTGGCGGCGCTGCTGCAGCGCTATGGCGTGCGCTGGGTGGCACTGGGCCCTCAAGAGCGTCAGCGCTATGGCGATCAGGCCCTGGCCATCGAACGTTGGGCGCCCTGGTGTGGGCCTGTCTTTGAGCGCGGGGGGCTCATCCTGCTGGCCTGTCACCCGTGAACGACAAAGAGACACCACCGTTGGGGCAGTGTCTCTGAAGGTGCTATGCTGGCCGCGGCCGTTGCCGGCCACGCGGCAAACTAGCGAACGTTGAGGCGCTTCATCAGGCGGGCCTTGCGGCGCGCCGCGTTGTTGCGATGGATGACGCCCTTTTGCGCGGCCTTGTCGATCTGCGTGATAGCAGCCAAGACGGCGGCTTCGGCCGTTGTCTTGTCCTCATGGCTCACCGCAGCCTCGGCCTTTTTCAGGAAGGTGCGCATCTTGGACTTGACCATGCGGTTCCGCAGTGTGCGCTTGGGCTCTTGGCGTGCACGCTTGATGGCTGATGATGTATTGGCCAACGTTAGTCCCTCCGGCGTTGTACAAAAGAACTAAGGCGACGATCGGATTCGAACCGATGGTGAAGGTTTTGCAGACCTCTGCCTTGCCACTTGGCTACGTCGCCGAAAAACATCACGGTTCCGCTCACAAGGCAGTGGAACCGCGATGCGTTGAGCGGAAGACGAGATTCGAACTCGCGACCCTCTCCTTGGCAAGGAGATGCTCTACCACTGAGCCACTTCCGCTCGCTGGCGGCCTTGGTGAGCCGCCGAGGTGCCGAAGCCCAGACTTGAACTGGGGACACCTTGATTTTCAGTCAAGTGCTCTACCAACTGAGCTACCTCGGCCCACCCCTCTCGGGCAACCGGGAGTCTACACCAAAGCCGATGGCTTGTCAAGCCGCCCTTGTGGCGATTGTGGAAAGATGCAGGCCAGTGCTATAATAGCGCCCGTCAAGCCTTTTTGGCGCTCGATCGGATCTGGACCAGTGAGGAGGCCACGGCCTTGTCCATTATCTTTAATGTCGTGCAAATTCTCATCTCTGCGGCGCTCATCGCGCTGACGGTCATTCAGGGGCGCGGCAGCGGATTGAGCAGCACCTTTGGTGGCGGCGGCTCGGTGCAGCGCACGCGACGCGGTGTGGAAAAGACCATCTATAACGTCACCGTCATCCTGGCGGTCGTCTTTTTCATCGTCTCGCTGCTCAGCGTTCTCGTCGCCTAGCGAGGGCGCCAGATGGGGCGAGTTCGCTTCCAGGTGATCATTGCGCTGGTGGCCATCCTCGGGTTGGCCCTGGTGTTGGCCTATGTGGCCTTTCGCGTCAACCGCGTGACTGTGCCTGAGGCCGGCGGCATCTATGTCGAGGGCCTGGCGGGCACACCACAGACCGTCAACCCCCTGCTTTCGCAGGCCAACCCGGTCGACCAGGACCTGGTGGCCCTGATCTACAGCGGGCTCACCCGGGCCGATGAGCGCGGGCGCATCCAGCCCGATCTGGCGACGAGTTGGGATATCTCTGCCGGTGGCACCATCTATACCTTTCACCTGCGAGAGGACGTCACCTGGCACGACGGCGCGCCGTTTAGCGCCCGCGATGTGATCTTTACCGTCGGGCTGATGCAGGACCCGGCCTTTCAGGGCGCCGCCTTTCTGTCTGACCTGTGGCGTAATGTGGCCGCCGAGGCGCTGAGCGAATACACGGTCCGCTTTACCCTGCGCGAGCCCTATGCACCCTTCCTCGACTATACCACCATCGGGGTGCTGCCAGCGCACATCCTGCGCGCTGTCGAGCCGGGGCGTCTGGCCGAGAGCGACTTTAACGGCTCGCCCGTTGGCACGGGGCCCTTCCGGGTGGAAGATGTTACGGCGCTGCACATGGTGCTGGTGCCGTTCGAAGGCTACTATGGCCAGCCCCCCTATCTGGAGCGCCTCGAGTTACGCTTTTACCCCGATACGCCGTCCGTCTTTGAGGGGCGCAAGCGTGGTGAGGTGCAAGGCCTGGCGCGTGTGCTGCCCGAGTATCTCGATGTCGTCCGTAAGGATGACGATCTGGCGCTCTACACGGGGCCGTTGGCCGGCTACAACCTGGTCATCCTCAACCTCGACCGGCCTGTGTTCCAGTCGGTAGACGTGCGCCAGGCAATGATGTATGCCCTTGACCGGCAGGCGCTGGTCGACGAGGTGCTGGGGGGGCAGGGCATTGTCATCCATAGCCCCATTCTGCCGCACTCTTGGGCCTATGACCCTAACGTGCCCAAGTACACGCATGACCTGGCCAAGGCCCGTGCCATCCTCGACGACTCGGGCTGGTACGACCATGATGGCGATGGCATCCGCGAGCAGGGGGCGTTCAAGCTCGAGTTTGCCCTGGTGACCAACGACGACGACCCCGTGCGCGTCAAGCTGGTTCAGGCGATCAGCGAGCAGCTGCGCGAGGTGGGCATACAGGCCAACCCGACGCTGGTGTCGTGGGACACGCTGGTGAGTGAGCATCTTCGCCTGCGGCGCTTTGACGCCGTGCTCACCGGCTGGCAGACGCTGCCGCCCGATCCTGACCCGTATCCCTACTGGCACTCTAGCCAGGCCACCGACGATGGGCTCAACTTTGCCGGCTATGTGAGTGGCGATAGCGACCGTGTTTTGGCCGCGGCGCGCCTTACCCCTGAAGAGGCCGAGCGTGCCGCGCTCTATGCCGAGTTTCAGGCGTACTTCGCCGAGGATGTGCCCTCACTGCTGCTCTACCAGCCCGTCTATGCTTATGCTGTGGACGATGAGATCATGGGCGTGCAGATCGGGATGATCAGCGAGGCCTCAGACCGCTTTCGTAACATCGCCGAATGGTACACGTCTACGCAGCGCATGCTCTACACTGAGGCACGCGAAAAGGGCCTGGTCGACGAGCGCTGACGAGGCTTGACGAGAGATGAAGGTCAGGCGCGCCTGGCGTTTTGACAGTCATAGTCGATCGGTGTATAGTGCACCGCGTTGAGCCGAGATGGCGGAACGGCAGACGCGCTGCGTTCAGGGCGCAGTGGGTAATAGACCCGTGAGGGTTCAAATCCCTCTCTCGGCACCAGATGGAACCCCAACGCGTGAGCGCTGGGGTTTCGCTTTTCTAGAGGAAGAGATGCCCTCGCCACGAACCAAACCTGCCGGCCCAGAGACATTCACCCTGACGGGCGCCGATGGCGCCACAGTGCAGGTGCGCGTGGTGCGCAGCGCACGGCGTACCAGAAGCATCGCTGCGGGTTGGGCGGGGCCAGGGCTCATTGAAGTGCGCGCCCCCCTGGCCACGTCGCAGCGCGAGGTTAAGCGGGCAGTTGAAGAGCTCCTGCCCCGGCTCGAGCGCTCTCAGGCGCGGCGCCCACCCCCATCCGATGATGAGGCCGAGCGAAGGGCGCAACAGCTCAACGCACGCCATTTTGGGGGGCAACTCGCCTGGCAGAGCATCCGCTTTGTCAGCAATCAGCGCAGCCGCTATGGCAGTTGCACCCCGGGGAGTGGCACCATCCGCATCTCTGATCGGCTGCGTGTTGTGCCTGTCTGGGTGCTCGACTATGTGCTGATGCACGAGCTGGCCCATCTGCGCGAGCCCAACCATTCACCGGCTTTCTGGGCGCTGGTTAACCGTTATCCGCTGGCTGAGCGTGCCAGGGGTTTCTTGCTGGGCATGGCGCATGCCGGCCACCTACCTCACGAGGAGGACGACGATGCGAACTGAACGTGACTCTCTGGGCCCTGTGCAGGTGCCCGACGACGCCCTGTGGGGCGCACAGACGCAACGCGCTGTCGAGAACTTTTGCATCAGCGGGCTCAGGCAGCCGGCGGTGTACCTGTCGTCCACCGCACTGGTCAAGCTGGCGGCGGCACAGGTCAACATGTCGCTTGGGCAGCTCGACGAGCGCCGCGGCGAGGCGATCGTCGCGGCGGCGCAGCGGCTGGCAGATGGCGAGCTACACGATCAGTTCGTTGTAGACCCCTTTCAGGCGGGCGCCGGCACCTCGCACAACATGAACGCCAACGAGGTCATCGCCAACCTGGCCAACGAGTCTCTGGGGGGGCAGCGTGGTGTGTACGACCCTGTCAACCCCAACGACCACGTGAACATGGCGCAATCGACCAACGATGTCATCCCCACGGTGACGCGTGTGGGCGCCGCGCGGCTGGTGGGGCCGCTGCTGGCGCAGGTTGAGCGCCTGGCCGAGACGCTCGAGGCTCAGGCCCAGGCCTTTGACCCTATCCTCAAGGCGGGCCGCACTCACCTGCAAGATGCGGTGCCGGTGCGCCTGGGCCAAGAGTTTGGGGGCTATGCCCGCGCTGTGCGGCTGGATGGCGAGCGCATCAGTGCTGCCGCTGCGCGCGTGCGACGGCTGGGCATCGGCGGCACTGCCACCGGCACAGGCCTCAACGCCCACCCGGGCTATCACCAGGCCATGGTAGCACGGCTCAGCGCGTTGACGGGCCTCACCTTTTGCAGTTCGGGCAACCTGTTCGAGTCGATGCAGAGCGCAGCCGATTTCACCGATCTCTCGTCGGCACTGCGTACCCTGGCTGTGACGCTGACGCGCATCGCCAACGATCTGCGCCTGCTCAGTTCTGGCCCCACCACCGGTCTGGCAGAGATCGTGCTGCCGGCGGTGCAGCCCGGCTCGTCCATCATGCCAGGCAAGGTCAACCCGGTGATGGCCGAGATGCTCAACATGGTCTGCTATCACGTGATGGGCAACGATCTCACCATCATGGCCTGTGCTCAGGCTGGCCAGCTCGAGTTGAATGTGATGGTGCCCATTCTCGCCTACAACCTGCTACAGTCGCTCGAGGTGCTTACACGGGGCATGGCGGCGTTCACCGACCGCTGTGTTAGCGGCATCGTTGCCAACGAGGCGCGCTGCGCCGAGCTGGGGCAAAGGAGCATCGGCCTGGCCACCGCCCTCAATGCTTACATCGGTTACAGTGCCGCGGCCAAGGTGGCGCAAGAGGCGCTTGGCCGCGGCGTGCCACTGCGGCAGGTGGCCGAAGAGCTGGGGTATCTCACCGCAGAGCAGCTCGACACCGTGCTCGACCCCTACGGAATGACCGAGCCGGGCATCCCTGGCCAGGAGCTATAGCAGGCGCGGCGCCAGCCAGGGGCCCTGTCTCATAGCCTTGAGCGCCACGCCGGTGAGGCCGTAGCGTTCGAGTTCATCGAGCGCGAGCCAGTGGCAGGCGTCCCACTCGCCGCTTGGCACAAAGCCGGTCAGTGTGCAGGCGAGCACGTGCACCCGCACCGAGAAATGGGTGTAGGCGTGGCGCACCAGAGTCAGCTCTTCGCCTGGCAGCGCATCGGGGGCGTGGGGGGCCAGGGCCATCTGCAGCGCCGCAGTAGGGGCGGCGTTGGGCGGCAGGGCAAAATTGGGCAGCTCCCACAGACCGCCCAGCAGGCCGCTGGGCAGCCGCCTTACGATCAACAGACGATCGTTATCCAGGCAATGGGCCGCCACACGCTCGTGAGTGGGCGTCTGGCGGCGCGGTGGGCGTACAGGCCGATCTGACGCGGTGCCACGGTCGTGCGCCAGGCAGGCTTGCCGCAAGGGGCAGGCGCCGCAGGCGGCGTCGCGCGGACGGCAGAGACTGGCGCCCAGCTCCATCATTGCCTGGTTGTAGTCACCGGCGCGCTCGGGCGGCAGCATGGCCAGCGAGGCCATGGTCAGCCAGCGCTGCATCTCGGGGGTCCGCAGGTCTTTGGCCAGATCGAACAGACGCGCCAACACACGGCGTACGTTACCATCGATGGCCGGCGTGGGCAGCCCAAAGGCGATGCTCAGAACGGCCCCTGCCGTGTACTCGCCGATGCCGGGCAGAGCTAGCAGGGCCTCATAGTCCTGCGGCAGGCGCCCGCCATGCTGCGCCACAATCTGTTGGGCGGCGCGGCGCAGGCTGCGTGCGCGCGCGTAATAGCCCAGGCCCTGCCAGAGGGCCAGCAGTTCGTTCAGGTCGCTGGCCGCCAGCGCCTCGACCGTGGGGTAGCGTTCGACAAGCCGGGCATAGTAGGGCAGGGCCGTTGCCACCTGCGTCTGCTGCAGCAGCACCTCTGACAGCCAGATGCGGTAGGGGTCGCGTGTCTGGCGCCAGGGCAGGTCGCGTCGTTCGGCATCGTACCAGGCCAGCAAGGCGGCCACAGCGACCTGCAACGCCTCAGGGGCGATGAGCGCCGTAGCTGGGCTTGGCGTTCGCTCTGAGGCCATCTATACTGGCCTCAGCAGCCAGGGGGTAGGGCCGAATGTACGTATCACTCTTGCGCCTGTACGTCGAGATCGCTGACCAAAGCCCCTTGCTCTATCTGGGGCTGGTGGTCTTGCTGATGGCCTCATGGGGGCTGATCGTCACAGCCATCGGTGAGGTGATGGTGCGCCTGTTCGACCGGCCTCAGCGGTAGAGGTTGATCATATCGCGCAGCACCGCCGCCGAGGTGGGCACCGGGCCTTCTTCCTCGATGATGGCGCTGATCACCCCCATATAGTCAGTATAGTAGACCACCGCCATGTCCCACATGCCCGTCCGCGCCAGCGGGTGGTTCAGGGGCAGCCAGGTGGGTTCCACGCGCAGCGCATAGTCACCGCCCTGCCTTTCTGCAATGGCCAGCAGCTTGATGGCCTGGCCCTGCGCCGCGGCTGCGTCCAGGTCTGCCAGGGTGATGTCGCGGATGCCCTTGACGGTGAGGTCTTGTAGCCGAGTGGGGCGGTGCAGCACACTGTTGGCAATGATGACCAGCTTGTTGGCAGCATCCCAGCCGTCCACGTCGAGAGTGGGATCGGCCTCGGCGATGCCCGCGGCCTGGGCGCCCTTGACGGCTGCATCATAGCTGAGGTGCTCGTTGGCCATGCGCGTGAGGATATAGTTGGTGGTGCCGTTAAAGATGCCCTCGACGCGGGTGACGCCGCTGCCGGCCAGGTCTCTTACGCCGATGTTGACGGTGGGCAGGCCGCCCGCCACGGTGCCGCTAAAGAGCACCTGACGGCCGACACTGGCCGCCTGCGCCATGAGGTCGTCATAGGCCAGAACCAGTGGCCCCTTGTTGGCGAACACCAGGTGCATGCCGCGCTCGAGTGCCAGCCGTGAGCAGCTCATGCCAGGTTCGCCGTCTACCAGGTTGGTGGGCGAGGCTTCGACCAGCACATCGGCCTCGATCTGTGCAAGCATGCCTAGGCCGGTGAGGCCAGCACGGCCATGAAGCGGTATTTCGGCGACGCTGCCGCGCGCCAACTTGATGTCGCGCAGTTGGGCCAGGTCGAGCCCCTCGGCGCAGATGGCCGCTCCGCGCGAATCTGCAGCAGCCACCAAACTAAAGCGCAGGCCATGGTCGTGGGCGATGGCTGCCTGGCGATGCACCAGGATATCGAGTAGATTGCGGCCGATATTGCCCAGGCCGATCAGGGCGACACGAATGGTCTTCATAGAGCGCGCCTCCATGCGGGCTGAGGTTGGCCCAGTCTAGCACGAATGGGAGGCGTCACCAACAGTTGGGGTTATGAGAGGGCGAGAGCGGGCCGATGGCAGTCGGCCCGCTGATGACTAGAGCTTGGCGGCGACGTCGCCAATGACGGCGCTCTCACTGGGAAAGCGCCCCGTCTCGAGCTTGGAGTAGACCTGCAGGCCATCTACCGAGATCTCGAAAGCGCCCCCACTCGAGGGCATCAGCGCCACCTCGCCCACTGCATTCTTGAACTGATTCAGCATCTTGTCCGCCAAACTGACGGCACGCGGCAGGTAGCCTCAAGAGGTGCAGTAGCGGATTTCGATACGCTTGCTCATGGTCACTTTCCTCCAATGGGTGTGAACCGTACTGTGGACAGTATAGCACAGTCATCAGCCCGCCCGCCGAGCCCTGGGCGCCATACTATAGGCATTTTGGCCTAGATTGGTTGGCCTTGTCAATGATGGTATACTCGCACACAGGTTCGGTGCCAGAATCGGTATATAGGAGGCAACAACGAGGTCGCTATGCCCAAACCCGACCTGATTCTAGGAGAAGAGTGTCGCGTCAGTATGCTGCGCGGCTTTAACTCGATTGGCCGCCTGGTAGCGCTGACGCTGGGGCCCATTGGCGGACATATCGGCAATCAGCGTGAAGGCACCAACGAGACCGAGCTTTTGAACGATGCTGCGACCATCGCACGACGTGTGTTGCAGCTGCCAGACCGGCAAGAGAATGCCGGCGCTATGATGATGCGCCATATCGTCTGGCATATGCGCAACCAGGTGGGCGATGGTAGCGCCACCACGGCGGTGATTGCGCAGGCCACCGCGCGCGAGATGCAAAAACTCATCGCGGCCGGTGCCAATGCCATGATCCTGCGGCGCGGCATCGAAAAGGCGGTTGATGTCGCAGCGCGCGAGCTGCAACGGTTTGCGGTGCCGCTCAAGGGCGAAGAGCGCATCGCAGCTGTGGCCACGGCCGCCATGGGAGACGCCGAGATCGGCAAGCTGCTGGGTGAGCTCTACGACGTGCTGGGCGAAAACGCCGCCATCGTCATCGAGCCCTATGTGGCCACCTATCATGACCGCGCCTACCATGAGGGCGCTCGCTTCCGAGGTGGCTATCTCTCGCCCTATTTGATCACCGACCAGGAGCGCCGCATCGCCGTGCTCGAGGATGCCTATGTGCTGGCGGGTGAGATGCGCTTTGAGACCACCGAGGCCATCCAGAGCGTGCTCGAGCAGGTGGTCAATGCTGGCGGCAAGACGCTGTTCCTTGCGGTGCGCGGTATGTCAGACAAGGCGCTGAGCATGCTGGTGGCCAACAACGAACGCGGCGTCATCAAATCGTGTGCGGCCAGCCTCAAGCCAGTGGGCGATGAGCGCCGCGGCACCTATGAGAACATGGCCTTGCTCACCGGCGCCAGCGTCATCGATGACAAGCATGGTTGGTCGGAGCATCAGGTGCGGCTCGAACACCTGGGCCGGGCCGAGCGTGTCACCGTCACGCGCGATAACTTTACCATCGCTGGCGGCCAGGGCGATCGCGCGGTGCTGAACGAGCGCCGCCGTGAGTTGCGCGGCAAGATGCGCGCCTCGCATGACCCAGAAGAGCGCGAGATGTTGCGCACGCTCCTGTCGCACTTTTCGGGCGGTATCGGTGAGCTGCGCATCGGTGCACTCACCAGCCAAGAGCGCAAAACGCTCACCGAGTTGGCCGAGCAGGGCATCAAGACTGTGGACGTGGCCATGGAAGAAGGTATTGTGCCCGGCGGTGGCGCGGCTTTTCTGGCCTGCATCCCTGCTGTGCTCGATATCGAGGCCACTGGCGACGAGCGTTTGGGCGTCGAGATCGTCGCGCGAGTGCTCGAGGAGCCGATGCGGCGTATCGCCGAGAACGCCAGCGTCCACCCCCCGCTGGTCATTGCCGAAAGCAGCCGTCTGGGCTATGGCTATGGCTATGATGTCAAGAGCGAGCGCTATGTCGATATGATTGCGAATGGCATCGCCGATGCAGCCGTGGTGGCCAAGCGCGCCCTGCAGCAGGGCGTCAGCGGCGCCGTCATGCTGTTGACCACCGATGCGCTCGTACTCCACCGCAAACCCCAGGAGAGTTTTACGCCATGAGCACCAGCGTGCAAGAACGCGTTTGGACCAATCTGGGCCCCATCACCGCAGGTGGCACCGTGTTCGGCCTGGCCGCCGCAACACAACAAGACTCGCGGTTCTACTGGGCGGTCACCGGTTGTGGCGTGTACGTGAGCCGCGATGGCGAATCGTGGCAGCAGCGCCTGGCGGGCCTGTCGACGCCGCTGCTGAGCGCCATCTGCGTGGCCCCCAACGGCGCCCTGTTCGCAGGCGCGCTGGGTGGTGGGCTCTTTTCGTCGTTCGACTATGGCCGTAACTGGGAGCAGGGCCGCGTGCCCTCTGAGGGCCGCGCCACCGTTACGGTGATGACCGCCTCGCCCAACTTTGGCAAAGACGGCACCGTTTTCGCCGGCACCGATGGCGCTGGCCTGCTGGTGACGCGCAGTTCGGGCGACGTATGGGAAGAGTCGAGCTTTGGTCTTGATGATGACACCGTACTTGCTCTGGCCACCGCGCCAGACTGGTCGGAGCGTGAGGTGCTGTTTGCCGCAACGTTGAGTGGCGTCTACATCTCGCGCAACGGTGGCCGTGCCTGGCGCGAGACCGAGCTGCTCACCGACGAAGATCCCGTCGACGTGCTGGCGGTGAGCCCCGCCTTTGACGACGATGAAACGATCTATGCCGGCACCGAGGGCGGGGTGCTCTGGGTCTCGAACGACGGCGGCCGCCAGTGGGATGTGCTGGTTGAGCGCCTCGGCGATGGCCCCATCAACTGCCTCTGGCTGGCGCGCGACTTTCGAGAGAGCGGCGCGATGCTAGCGGCGGTGGGCAACGCCATCTACTGCTCGACTGATCGCGGTGAGAGCTGGGCCCGCGCCATCGAGCTGCCAGGGGTGGTCCTGGCGCTCGCAGGCGATAATGAGACGGTGCTGGCTGGCCTGCATAACGCGGGCATCTATCGCTCTGGCGATAGCGGGCAGACTTGGGCTCCATCGGCAGAGGGCATCAATGCGCGCGGCTTTGCGCGGCTGCTCGAGTATGAGGGGCGGCTCTACGCCATGGGTCCTCAAGAGGGCGTGTGGGTGGCCGATCCCGACGAGCTCAACTGGCAGCCTCTCTCTGGCCTCGATGTGTATGCACCCATCACCACGCTGGCACCGCTGCCCAATGGCGGCGTGCTGGTGGCGGGCCAGTTTACGGGCGTGCTGCGCAGTGACGACGGAGCGAACTGGGCGCTGGCGCTGCCTCAAGAGGGCGTGCAGGCCATCGGCATGGCCCCGGATGGCCTCAGCGGTTGGGCTGGCACCGACCAGGGCAAACTCTTTACCACCAGCGATGGCGGTCGATCGTGGCAACAGATCGAGTCTCCCTGCCCAGGGCAAGAGATCCTGTCGATTGTACCTTCGCCGACCTTTGATCGCGACCACACCGTCTATCTGGGCTCGGCCCAGGGCGAAACGGCCAACCTGCAGCCACGTGTGGTGTTGTGGCGCTCGACCAATGGTGGTGCGGACTGGAGACAGGTCACCACACAGGTCACCGATGCGCGCTGGATCGATATCGCCATGCCGCGCGGTGTGACCGACGACGTGGCCTCTCAGGCTGTGCTGGTCACCGGGCCCTATTGCCTACGGCCCCTGCGCCGCGCCAAGGATGTGTGGATCAGCACCAAGGTCGACCCCAATGGCGCCAACACACTGGGCCTGCTCATGCTGGGCGAGCTCGATGGCGATGGCGTGGTGTATGCGGCCACCGGCAACGGCATCTATCAGTCGATCGACGCCGGCCGCACCTGGGAGCGCTTTGCTGAGGGCCTCGCCGCCGAGAGCCTGATCAGCATTGTGCACGCGGGTAGCAATGGCTCGGGCGCGCTGTTCGCCCTCAGCCTGGGCGGTCTCGTCTGGAAGTACGATCTGTAGCGTCTTTTTGCGACGATAGCGGGGAGTCCAACAGGGCTCCCCGCTTTTTGTGTGCGCACGGCGCTCAGCCTGCCAGCGGGTTGGCGTCGACCAGATCTGTGCACCAGTCATGGCCGTTGTACCCGCGCGGGCCGCTATGCCTGATGCCCAGGCTAAAACGCATCTGGTCGCCGGGGCGCGCCAGCTCGAGCCAGAGGTGGTTGGCCCCTGCCTTGAGGTGCGCAGCGATCACGGTGTTGAATGGCGTCCAGGCCAGGCGCTCATCACTGGCAGCCAGTTCGACGGCATTGAGCCGCAGGCGAAAGCCGTCGGTGTTGCCGACGATCAGGAACACGTCGCGCTCCTCGGGAGAGAAGATTGTGCGGTCAAAGTAAGCTACGCAAGCCCCTTGCAGGCCTGTCATCTGGCCAAGGTCGATCTCGTTCTCGCGCGAGACGAGCACCGCTGGCCGCCCCAGCACCTGCGACCAATGGGCATATAGCGTGTCGGGGGCGGCCCCCTCGGTATAGTCTTTGCCCCGCGTGATAAAGTGGTGGTTCATGCGGCGCCGGCGTGCCAGGTCGTCGCCTTCGGGCGGCAACGGATCAAAATAGACGCCCAGAAAGCGGTAGAGCGCGGCGCCCGCGACGCCAAAGGTGTGGCGCCCGCCGTCGAGGCACGGGGCGCCAAGACACAGCTCGAACAGGTTGGCCTGAGCCAGGCGCGGCGCCTCGCTGGCCGCCTGTAGCACAAAGCGGGCGCTGCGGCTGTGCGGCCCCACGGTAGCTGCAGCCGGTAGGCTGGCCCAGCCCTCGGGAGTCGTCAGCGTCAGCGGCTGTGTATCCGCGAGCGGCCCCGAGACATGTACGCTGACCGCGATCGTCTCGCCTGGGGCGATGCTGGGCACGCTCTCGTAGCGCACCTCAAAGCGCGGTTCTTCGGGAGCGGCCGGCAACGGCTCGAGCGGCGGGCAGTTGGCGATCTCACATGCGCCGTTGAGCTGTTTGCAGAACAGGGCGCCCACACGGGCCGTGTCGCGGGCCAGGGCGTGCAGGGTCATCTCAGGGCGGTGGTAGGCGATGCCCATCACCAACTGATCGCCGATCGGCGCCTTGAGCGCCGCAGGGATGGCTGCCGCGCCCAGGATCTGGCCCACAAACGCAGCGGCGCTGGCCAGGGTGCAGTCGGTGTCATAGCCGCAGCGCAGGGCGCAGAGCAGCGTCTCTTGCAGGTCGCCGCCGCCATACAGCAGCCCCAGTAAAGTAAAGGGAACGTTGATCTGCGCGTCGCAGGCCTCGGGCACGCCCTCGAGTGACAGGATGCGCTCGCGCGCGGCTCGCAACGGCAACCCTTCATCGAACGAGGTGAGGGCGGCGCGGCAGAGTCGCTCGATGGGTGTGTTGGCCGGTAGATGATGCAGGTTCATCTCGATGAGGCGACGCACATCGCTGACGAAAAAGGCCATGGCTGCCATGCCAGCGAACATGCGCTCGCCGCCGATCGACTGTTCCGTGTGGTCGAGCTGCCCGTCGCGCTGTGCATAGGTGGCCGCCAGGTCTGGCGCGCCGGGGAACACATAGCCCCAGATCTCTGAGCGGATGGGGCAGCCCTCGCCCGTCTCCCAGAAGGCGTTGCCAAAGCGCCCCGAATCGGGCGGATGGATGCCCAGCCGCCAGTTGCGCCGAAAGATGCCGTACTCGTTGAACGGATACCAGCAATGCTCGAGCCAGGCCGCCGCCAGGTCGTCTGACGTGAGCGCGGCGCCCCTGTCTTCGAGCACCTTGAGCCAGAGTACCTGCAGGTCGAGGTCATCGTTGGGCGGGATGGTCTCGGGGAATAGGCCTTCGGGCTCGATCTCTATCCATCCCTTGTAGCCCTCAAAGCGGGCCCCGATGGCGCCGCCGATCGACTTGCCGATCCACCCGCCCCAGATGGCATCCAGATAGCGGGCATATGATAGAGACAACTTCATTAGGGCACCTCCTGCGGCAATGGGTGCAGTCTAGCGCTATGACCTTCGTTGGGCAAAGGCTTTACGGTGTGCCGTTGCTGACTATAATAGACGCGCACCCAACCCAACGACTGGAGGCGCCGTGCAGCCGAGCACCGTGCTGGCCTTTGTCCTCTCGCTGGCGATCCAGGTGGCCGCCCCGCTGACGGCAATTCTGGTGGCGCGGCGCCGCGGGCCCGTCCGCTGGAAGCCCTTCGCCTATGGGGCCATGGTCTATGGCGTCTTTCAGCTGCTGAGCTGGCTGCCGCTGAGCATTTTCCTGGACGTGGTGGTGGGTGGGCGGCTCACCTCTCCCGAGCTATCACTGGTGTGGCTGCTGGCGCTGGCGTTCGGCACGGCCATCGTCGAAGAAGGCAGCCGTTGGCTTGCTTTCCGTTATCTGTTCCCACGAGGCGGGCTCAAACTCACCTGGCTGCATGGTCTGGGCTTTGGGCTGGGCTATGCCGCGGTCGAGACCATGTTCCTCATCGCGGGCCTCACCTTTGTCTATCTGTTGGCCTACTGGGCATTGCACGCTTTTGGGCTGCCCGATGCGGCCTTGGCGGCCAGCCCTGCCGTGACGCTCGAGTTTGCGCGCGAGCTGGAGACGATCATGGCTACCGACTGGACGCAGCCGATGGTGGTGGCGGCCGAACGCCTGATGGCCCTGCCGCACCAGGTGGCCTGGACCCTGCTGGTGATGGAAAGCCTCGTCTCACGACAAAAGCGGTGGTTCGGCTTTGCCGTGCTCTACCATCTGACCGTGGCGGTGGTGGTGCCCGGCCTGGCGCGTCTGCTGGGGTTTGGCATTGCCGAATTGGTCAACCTGGGGTTCTGCGCTGTGAGCGTGTGGCTCTGTAGTCGGCTCTACCGCCTGGCACGCGACCGCGAGATGTAGACAAAGAGGCCGGACATACGTCCGGCCTCTTGACAGTCAAAGAAGATCAGAACAGCCCCCGCACCTGTCCGTTGGTGTCCAGGTCTACATCCATAAAAGATGGCCGCCGCGGCAGGCCAGGCATGGTGCGCATGTCGCCGCACAACGGGTACAAAAAGCCGGCGCCCACGCTGGCGCGGATGTCGCGGATGGGCAGCCTCCACCCCTTGGGTGCGCCCTTGAGGGCGGGGTCGTGCGAGAGCGACAGATGCGTCTTGGCCATGCAGATGGGCAGCTCGGCATAGCCGAGACGGGTAAAGAGCTCGACCTTAGCCTCGGCCTCGGGCGCATAGTCAACACCATCGGCGCCATAGACCTGCGTCGCCAGCAGCTCGATCTTTTCCTTGATGGGCAGGCCCAGCTCGTACAGGTAGCGGAACGCCTTGGGCTGCTCGCAGGCACTGACCACTGCCTCGGCCAGCGCACGCGCGCCGGCGCCGCCATGGGCCCAATGCTCTGTAGGCACGGCATCTTGGGCGCCAGCCGCGATGGCCTCGCGGCGGATGAGCTCGATCTCGGCGTCGGTGTCGGTGTGGAAGCGGTTGATGGCCACCACCACGGGCACGCCGAACAGCCGTGCGATGCCGACCACCGCGCGCAGGTTCTCGCATCCCTTTTGCAGATACTCGAGGTTCTCGCTGGTCAGCTCGGGAGGCAGGGGCTTGCCCGGCACAATCTGGCCCAGACCGCCATGCATCTTGAGAGCGCGCACCGTGGCCACCAGCACCACGCAATCGGGCTGCAGGCCGGTGACGCGGCATTTGATGTCCATGAACTTTTCCATGCCGATATCGGCGCCAAAGCCAGACTCGGTGATCACATAGTCAGCCAGCCTGGTGGCCATCAGGTCGGCAATGGCCGATGAGTTGCCATGGGCGATGTTGGCAAACGGCCCGGCATGCACAAAGGCAGGCGTCTGCTCCAGAGTCTGCATCAGGTTGGGCATGAGGGCGTCTTTGAGCAATACCGCCATGGCGCCGGCCACGCCCAGGTCTTCGGTCGTCACCGGCTCGCCGCGCTTATTGGTGCCCACCACGATGCGCCCGAGCCGTTGCCTCATATCCTGCAGGCTGGTCGCAAGGGCCAGGATGGCCATCACCTCGCTGGCCACGGTGATATCAAAGCCCGTCTGGCGCTCGAGGCCGTTGCGGTCGCCGCCCAGCCCGATCATGATCTGGCGCAGCGGTGCGTCCTCGAGGTCGACCACGCGGTTGATCTGGATACTGGCGGGGTCGATGTCGAGACGGCGCAGCCCGGCTGCCTCGAGCGAGCGGTTGCCCAGGCGCGACTCGTGCAGCATACGGGCATCCAGTGCCGAGGCCATCAGGTTGTGCGCCACGCCCACGGCGTGATTGTCTCCGGTGAGGTGCAGGTTAAAGTCTTCCATCGGCACGATCTGCGAATAGCCGCCGCCAGCCGCGCCGCCTTTGATGCCAAAGGTTGGCCCCATCGATGGCTGCCGAATACAGGTGAACACGCGCTTGTTGAGCTGGCTACCCAGCGCCTGCGACAGGCCGACGGTGGTGGTGGTCTTGCCCTCGCCAAGCGGTGTAGGGGTGATGGCCGTCACGTCTACGTAGCGTGCCGCTGGCCGGTCTTGTAGACGGTCGAGCACGTTGAGATGCACCTTGGCTTTGTACCAACCGTAGGGGTCCAATTCTTCGCGGCGCAGGCCGATGTCGTTAGCCAGGTCTAGTATGGGGCGCAGTGTTGCTGCCTGAGCGATCTGCAGGTCGCTGAGCATGGGGCTCCTCCCAAAGGCAAGTGCTAAGCCGAACTCTACCACAGCAGACGGCGGCAGGCAACGCGGTCAGCCGAGTTGACGTTCTGCCGCCAGCACCAGGTTGCGCATCAGCATGGCGTTGGTCATGGGGCCGGTGCCCCCTGGCACCGGTGTGAGCCAGCCGGCCACGTCGGCCACGTCGGGGGCCACGTCACCCGTCATCTGGCCATCGACGTCGTTGACGCCAAAGTCGAGCACAATGGCGCCTGGGCGCACCATGCTGGCCGTTATGAGCCCTGGCCGCCCGGCTGCCACCGCCAGGATATCGGCCTGGCGTGTGATGGCCGCCAGGTTCTGTGTGCGCGTGTGGCAGATGGTCACGGTGGCGTGCTGGGCCAGCAGCAGCAGAGCCAGAGGGCGGCCCACCACCGCGCTACGCCCCACGATGACGGCATGCTGGCTGGCAATGGGCAGCCCCGAGCGTTGCAGGAGCTCGATACCCCCCAACGGCGTGGCCGGCGCAAAACCCATGGTGCGTCCCTGAGCCAGCAGTCCGGCGTTGTAGGGGTGCAGCCCGTCGGCATCTTTGCGTGGGTCCAGCGCGGCGAGCACGCTCTGCAACGGAGCCTGAGGCGGTAGGGGCTGCTGCACGATGATGCCATCCACCGTCGGATTGGCGCAGAGCTGCGCCACCAGCCGCGCTGGCGCATCGGCGGCGCAATCGCCGGCGAGCGAATGCAACGCCACGGCAATGCCCACACGGTGGCCGGTGCGCTCGATCTGACGCACATACCAGGCAGACGCGGCGTCGACGCCCACCTGCACCACGGCCAGGCAGGGAGCTCGTCCCAGGCGGCTCAGCAGGGTGTTGGCGCGCTCGGTCACCTCTTGAAGCACGGCGGCCGCAGTGGCGCGGCCATCGAACAACTGCGCCATGGCTCTATCCTCCTCAGGCACTTGCCGCAAGCGAGCGGGTCATGGCATCGAGGGCCGCCCCCTGCGCCGCTGCCAGCAACGCCTCAAGCCCCTGGGCGCGTTCTTGCGCCCAGGCCACAAACGCCTCGTCTTTGATGCTCTTTAGGTTAACGTCAACGTTCAGCAGCGCGGCGCGCGCACTGGCGGTTGCCAGATAGGCGGCCGCGCCCGCATCGGTGACGGCCGAGCGGCTGCCCAGGCGCGCAGCAGGCTCGGTGAGCGCCAGTACCCTGGCGCAGTTGGCGGCGATGTCGAGCGGCACCAGCGTGGCAACACGCAGAGCCTGTTGGATGGCCTCGCGTCGGCCCTTTTTCTCTGCTGCAGTGCTGCGCGGCAGGCGATAGGCTGCGATGACCGCATCATAGGCGTTGGCGTCGTCCTCCATCAGGCCGACCAGTGCTGCGCGCAGTTCATCGGCCTGTGCGAGCGCATCTTGCAGCTCGGGCCCAGGCGCAGCCGCCTTATCGAGGGTGAGGTTGGCCACCATGCTTACCAACGCCGCGCCCAGAGCACCGGCCAGAGCACAGGCAGCGCCGCCCCCTGGCGCGGGCGCTGACGAGGCCAGCGCGTCGAGCAGCTCATTCACTGTCTGGTTGCTGAAAGCGTGTGTCACCGTGTCGCTCCTGTGGGGTGTGCACAAAGACCTTTGACAAGTGCCCATAACTCTGATACTATGTGCTAGTAGATCAGCATCGTGGCTGAACTCCCAACCAAGCCATCCTAAAGGAAGGGAGGTGATGTGCAATGGATTATAGCAGTCAACGCGGTGTCCTAGCATCACCTCCGATAAGTGATTGCTAGGACACCCAAAACACGAGAACCCCTCGCAAGAGGGGTTCTCGTGTTTCTACGCCCTGGCATCAGCCAGACGTCACGCGTTCGACATCCTCGGTGGTGGTGGTGGGCACCATGTACCCCCGCCGCAGCACGTTGCGCAGAAAGATGGGTTTGCGCGGATTGGGCTCGATCTTTTCGCGCACGTTCTTGACGTGCACGCGCACCAGGTCTGGCATGCCGATGCCCGGCGGATAGCCCCAGACGCGCTGCAAGAGCTGGTCGGCCGAGAAGACCTCATCTGGGTTGCTCATCAAAAAGCGCATCAGCTCGAACTCGACAGGTGTGAGCAGCACCTTTTTGGAGTCGGTGGTGATCTCAAAGCTGCGCGCGTTCAGTTCTAGCAGGCCCACGTGCAGCACCTCGACGACGGGCGGCTTTTTGGTGCGTGCTACGCGCCGCAAGAGCGCCTTGACCTTGAGTTGCAGCTCGCGCTGCTGAAAGGGCTTGGACAGGAAATCATCGCCGCCCGAGGCAAAGCTGTCCTCTTTGTCCTCGATCTCGTCCCACCCCGATACATACAGCACAGGGATGTCGGTCAGCGCTTCCGTCTTGCGCACTGTCTGCGTGGCCTCGAGCCCGCTGCGCCCTTCGGGAAAGGTGATATCCATGATGATCAGATCGGGACGCTTGGTTTGACAGGCTTCGAGCGTTTGATTGGCCTCTGTGATGATGCGCACCTCGAACTCGGGCTCTAGCGCCCGCTGCATCGCCTCCGCCACCTGTCGATCATCGTCAACAATGAGGATATCTTGTGCCATGTTGTCTCCTACCCCATTCTGACAGTTGCCTGCCACCAAGCTCTCATTTATGCTATTATAGCACTCAAGTCGGTTCACAAGAAGTTCACCTGTGGACGTGAATGCAAATCCTGTTGGGGTGCGCCATGGGTACCAACGTTGTACGTGACAAGCGTCGCGCGCAGATCCTGCTGATGCTATCGATCGCCTTTGCGGTCACGTTCCTGGCCTCATTCGTCTCGCAGGCCGTCGAGCTGGCTCGGTTGGAGAGTTGGCGCGTACAGCTCGAGGATGAGATCACCGATCTCGAGCGGCAACGCGCCGAGCTGGACGCACAGATCGCCCTGCGCGAGACCGACGCCTGGATCAGTCAGGCCGCCGTTGAGGCCGGCATGCTGCCACCCAATGCCTATGCCGTGCAGGCTCTGGCTGAAGCGCCTGCGCAGCCGCAGGCTGAGGCGCAGCGGTTCGGGCCAGCAGCCGACAAGCCGCCGCGCCTCAACCTGCTAACTGGCGCCACAAGCGATAACACCAACTGGCTCGCTTGGAGGCGCCTGCTTACCGGCAGGCCCTGAAACGCGAGCGACGGGGCAACCATGCAGGCAAAGGCTGCGGTTCTACAGCGCTTTGGCGAGCCACTCACGATCGAGACGCTGCCGGTGCCGGCGCTCTTGGCGGGGCAGGCGCTGGTGCAGGTGGTTGCGGCGGGCGTCTGTGGCTCTGATGTGCACATGTGGGCGGGCCGCGATCCACGCACCCCTCTGCCCATCATTCTGGGTCACGAGGGTGTCGGGCGGCTGCTCGATGTCTCTGGTGCGCGCTGCGATGTCTACGGCCGGCCGCTTGCGCCAGGGGCGCTGGTACTGTGGGAACGGGGCGTGACCTGTGGCCACTGCTACTATTGCGCCGTCAAACACCAGCCGTCCCTCTGTTCTCGGCGCTGGGCCTATGGCATCCACCGCTCGCTCCACGAGCCGCCACACCTCAACGGCTGCTATGCCAGCCACCTGGTGCTAGATGCTCGTACGCCGCTCATCGCTCTGGAGCCGGACGACGACCCCGCCCTGCTGGTTGCGGCCTCTTGCTCGGGGGCCACGGCGGCTCACGGGTTCGCCCTCTCGCCCGTACAGGTTGGCGACACGGTGGTGGTCTTTGGCCCTGGCCCGCTGGGCATCTATTCGACGTTGCTGGCCCACGCCAGCGGCGCCGAGCAGATCATCGTCATCGGAGGAACCGGCGCGCGGCTCGACTATTGCGCGCAGGTGGGGGCCACCACGCTGCTGAATCGCCATGAGCTGAACGCCGATCAGCGCCGCGAGGCGGTGCTCGCGCTTACGCATGGCCTGGGGGCTGACCTGGTGGTCGAGGCCTCGGGCAGCCTGTCGGCGGCGCGCGAGGGCCTGGAGCTGTTGCGTCACGGCGGCGCGCTATCTCTGGTGGGCTTTGGCGAGCCCGTGGGCGAGCTGTCGCTGCCGCCCTTTGAGACCATCGTGCGCAAGAACGTGCGCGTGCAGGGCGTATGGGTGAGCGACCTGACCCACACCCTGCACGCGGTGAGCCTGACGCGGCAGCATCGCCATCTGCTGGCGGGGCTGGTGTCGCGACGCTACCCTCTGGAGCAGGCCACAGAGGCGTTGCAGGCTGTAGGTGAGCGCGACGTGATCAAAGCGGTGCTCTTGCCCAACGGCTAGGCGTGTTTGTGCCCTCTGAGCGGCAGTGCTATCATGGCGCGGTTTGCAGCACAACGCGCGGTCCTCTGGCGCTGCGCAGGCGTGGACGGGGCAGCTATGGAGCAGAGCGGTAACGAGTACGAGCGCTTTATCGAGCGCAACGCCACGTGGAACCTCGTCGTCAACCTGCTAGACGTGACCTTTTACAGCCTGGCGATGAGCTTTATCTTTGGCGCCACCATGTTGACGCTGTATGCGTCGTACCTCACCGACTCGGCGCTTTTGATCGGGCTAGTGCCCATGGTGCAAAGTCTGGGTTTTTATCTGCCGCAGCTCTTGCTGTCGCGGCAGGCCGAGCGCCTGCCCGTGAAAAAGTGGATGGTGGCCCGTGTCACGCTGGTTGAGCGCTTGCCCTATTCGTGGCTGGCGTTACTGATCTTGCTGGTGCCCGATATGCAGCCGGGCCTGGCCTATGGCATTCTGCTCTTTTCGCTGGCGCTGGGCACCGGCGCGGGCGGTCTGGGCGCCCCGGCCTGGAAGGCCATGATCTCAAAGGTGATCCCCGCCAACCGGCGCGGGTTTCTGTTCGGCGTGAGCAGTGCGCTGGGCAGCGTGTTGGGGCTGGGCGGCGCCTACCTTTCGCGACAACTGCTGGCCACCTATGCCTACCCGCGCACGTTTGCCTATAGCTTTGGGCTCTGCTTTATCTTTCAATTGGCCTCATACGGGAGCCTGATGCTGACCCGCGAGCCGCCGCGCCAGCCTGAGGCCAAGTCGGTCTCGGCTCGCGACTACTGGCGGCGCCTCCCCAAGGTGCTCAAGCTCAACCCTAACTTTACGCGCTATCTGGTGGCGCGTGGCCTCATCGTGATGGGCACCATGGCCACCGCCTTTTATGTGATCTATGCCAGGGCGCGTTTTGGCGTGCCCGACGAGTTTGCCGCCGAGCTGACCATGGCGGCGCTGTTGAGTCAGGCGGTGTTCACGCCGTTGATGGGCGTCGTGTCAGACCGCAAAGGGCTCAAGTGGCTGCTCGAGTTCTCGACGGTACTGCAGCTGGCGGCGATGGTGTTGGTATTGCTGGCACCAGCGCAGGCTTGGCTCTATGTGGTGTTCATGTTGGTGTATGCATCTACCGCCGGCATGACCATCATCGGCATGGTTATGTCGATGGAGTTCAGCGTCCCCGAGGATGTGCCCACCTTTACCGCCCTCGAAGGCACGCTCATCGCCTTGCCCACCATGCTGGCGCCGGTCGCGGGCGGCTGGCTGGTCGACCATGCCGCGTTGCCAGGCGCCGCGGCGCTGGGCGGCGGGGGTTATCAGGTGATGTTCGTGGTGGCTTCGCTGTTCAGTCT
>ENA-UOXR01000399-UOXR01000399.1-bioreactor-metagenome-genome-assembly--contig:-NODE-399-length-54151-cov-6.915447_pt1 | contig 54151 bp, 47 predicted proteins | sample MGYA00238164_ERZ764825 | MGnify/ENA primary metagenome ERZ764825 (study PRJEB28920, sample SAMN05720171) | bioreactor metagenome | isolation source: Anaerobic biogas reactor | place: USA:Washington... | reverse complement strand
CTGCCACGGGCATGATGATGTCGGCGCCCTCGTCCATCAGGCTCTCGGCGGCGCGGCGACCATCGTCGGTGGACTCAAAGTTGCCCACGTAATAGTCGGTGCCGAGGACCTTGACGTTGGTGCCATGCACCTGGTTGTATTGCCACACACCCTGGGCAAAGCCATCCATAAAGATGGTCACCGAGGGGATTTCGATGCCGCCAAAGGTGCCCACCACGCCGGTCTTGGTCATGCCCGCGGCGAGGTAGCCAGCCAGGAAGGTGGCCTGATCGGTGGCGTAGGTGAGGCCCAGCACGTTGGGCATCGTCTCGTCATACGCAAAGTCGACGATGGCGAACTTGGCATCTGGGTTGGCCTTGGCAAAGTTGGCCGTATCCTCGCCCAGCAGATAGCCCACCGTGATGATCAGGTCGGAGCCTTGCTGCAGGTACTCGGTGATATTCTTGGCATAGTCGGTCTGCTGCTGCGATTCGAGATAGGTACCTTCTACGCCAAACTGCTCGATAGCGTCTTGGACGCCCTTCCAAGAGGTCTGGTTAAACGACAGGTCGTCTACGCCGCCCATGTCGGTCACCAGGCCCACCTTGACAACCTCAGGCTCTGGTGTAGCAGCAGGGGCCTCAGCCTCCGGCTTGGCCGTCGGCGCTGCAGGCACCGGCGTTGGCGTGGGCTGAGTGCAGCCGCTAAGCACCATCGCTAGCGCCAGCAGCACACCCAGAGCAGCGAAAAGTCTGGTGCGCATCATATCCTCCTCTTTGGGTCTCAATCATCTGGGGAGCGTCTCGCTCCAACCCTGTGCATTATACTCCCGTCCAGGGTGTATGCAAGGCGTGAGGGTGCCTGAAGGTGCTGATTGTTGGCCAGCGCTGAACCGTGCTAGAATCGCGCCAGATCATAGACCGAGGTAGGATGCTGCTTCCCCTGCTTCCTGCAATGTTGGCTGTGCTGTCAGTGGGGGCCTGGTATGCCGTCAGGCGTAGTGGCCAGGCAACCTGGGCCCGACGGTCATACCTGGGGGCCAATGCGGCGGTGCTGATAGTGGCGTTGCTGCTGCCCAGTGCCGAGGCTACGCTGGTGCCGGGCGGCATGTCTGCGGCCAGGCTTGAGCTGGCGTGGGATGGCGCCTCGCGTTTGGGCGCGGCGGTGTTGCTGTTGGCCACGCTGGCCCATCAGGTTACACCGCGTGAGGATCGTCGCATGGCGCCCGAGGCGCTGTTGGTGACGGTGTCGCTGGCCTGCCTGGCGGCGGTCAACGCGCAGGCGCTGGCGCTGTCGGCGGGCTTGCTATGTATTGCCATTGTGTGGGTCGAGGGCGCCTTGCCGGCCGGCTCGCGCAGCCCGTTCGCCGTCTTTGGCCTTGTGTCCATGTTGGCGGCATTGACACTGCTGGGGCTGATAGCGGCTGGGTCGTTGCGGCTGGCACAGGGGTTGACGACGCCTCGCTGGGTGGTTGGCGCGGCCGTATTTGGAGTGGGCTTTGGCGGGTTATTGCTGGGCTACCCCGCTTTGCGCTGGCCAACGATGGCGGCCTGCACGGTCACCGCGGCGCATTTGCTGCAGCGGCTACCTGGCCCTGTGACCAGCAGCCCCGCAACCCTGACCCTGTCTCTTGTGGTGGGGGGGCTGGCGGTGCTCATTGGCGGGCTCTCGACAGCGCTGTGGGGGCCTCGCGGGCGCGCTCTCGATGCCCTCTATGGGCTGACCTTTGGCGTGGCCTGGTTGGCCGCGGTCCTCGAGGGCGACCCAGGCCATGGCAGCGCGGTGGTGGCGCTGGTGGGCGCCGTGCTCGCCTATTCGGCGCTGGTGGCGCTGGAGCGCTCAGAGGGCGTGGGCTGGTACCGGCTGCCCAGCATTATCGCCGTGGGCGCGCTGGCGGGGCTGTTGCCCGGCGGGCTGCTGGTGGCGCGCTGGCGGGTGCTCGCCGCTAGCCTCTCGTTTGGCGATGGCTGGCTGGTGTTCTGGCAGGTGGTTGCCGGCCTGCTGGCCTGCTGGGTGACTGCACTGATCGCCCTGCCATGGGTCAGTACGCGTGACGTTTCGATGCCCCCGAGAGACTGGGTTGCCTGGGGTTTGGGGGCTATGCTTGCGTTGCTCTCTCTCGCTTTGGGTGTGGCACCCTTTGTGGTGTTACCGAGCCTGGGCTGGTTCGGTGGCGAAATGCAGGGGGCCGTATTGTGGGGCCTGTCGTTGGCGCTACTACCTGCTCTGCTTGGGCTCGGGCTGGCCTTTTGGCCCGCTGCGGTGCGGGCGCAGGCGCGCACCAGCCGCTGGCGCGAACGCGTGCGCCCGGTCTGGCAGGGCTCATGGGAGGGTGCTGTGCTGTGGCTCGACACGGCGCAGCAGCAGATAGCTGAGCGGCTCTATGGGCTAGCGCAGGTGGTCGAAGAGCGCCTGCTGATGGCCTGGGGCTTGCTGTGTGCGCTGGCGCTGCTGTTGGTGGCGCTTGAGGCCGGCCTATGAACATCAGTATGCTGACCACCACCCAACTTGCGCTGCTCTTGGGGCTTGCTACGGCCCTCGTGGCGGTGACGGCACGCCGAGCAGCGGTGGTGGGTCTGGCCATCCAATACACGCTGCGTCTGCTGATGGTGGGGCCGCTGCTCTTGCGGCCGGTGCTCTACGGTCAGGTGGCAGTAGCCCTGGCGGCACTGATGATTCTCTTTCTCTCGGCGAGCTCGTTGGCGCACGTCCAGCGGCAGCGGGTTGTTGGTGGGGTCAGTCCTCTGGTGCGCATGGGGGGGCTCTATGGGCTCTTTAGCATGGCGCTGGCGGCTTTTGTGGCGCTCGGCCTGTACCGCTCGTTCCCTCTGCCGGGGCTTTCGGCTCAGGTGACGCTTGGCTGCTACTGGTTGCTGCTGGCTGGCCTGCTGCTGATCGTCATCGAGCCAACCGTGCTGGGCCAGGGCATGGCCGCGGTGACGGCGCTGAATGGCTTTCAGATGGCCTTTCTCACCCTCGACAACGGCCTGCTGATGATCGCACTGCTCAGCCTGCTCGAGATCGGCCTGGTGCTGACCGTCGCGGTGCTGTCAGAGCAGCAGCTAGAGCAGCTGGCCGAGGCAGAGGAGGGGTGATGCCGCTCACCGTATGGCTGGCTGTGCCGTTTGTGGGCGCGCTGCTGCTTTGGCCGGTGCGCCGGGCGCGTCAGGTCGCGGCGCCTGTGGCAGCCTTGATCTACCTGGCGCTGGCCGTCACGGCCCCCATGGTAGCCCGCAGCGCGCCGATCGATCTGCTGGGGCGCTCGCTGAACTTGAGCGCGGCCCACGCTCCCTATGTCTGTTTTCTGGCCGTGGGGTTGGCGTTGCTGATGGCCGGTGGCGCCTTTGTGCAAGAGAGTGCGTTGGTGTGGCCTGGCTCACTGGGAACCTTTGGTTTTCTGGTGGCGGCTCTTTGCGCTGGCAGCGCCCAACTGGCCGGTGCCATGTTGAGCATCGCTGTGATCGGCGTGGCTTTTTGCCTGCTGGCGCCCAACACGAGCGAGCTGACCATGCGCACGGTGATTGTGCTGTTGTGCGGCACACTGATGTTGCTGCTGGCCGGCTGGACGGTGGAGGCCTCGCGTCTAGAGCATCCGCTGTCGGTTGGTGCCATCGGGCGGCCGGCAGCCCTTTTCGGCATGGCGTTGCTGCTGGGGCTGTTCCCCTTTGGGTTCTGGGCGCCGCCGCTCGGTCGCGTCGAACGGCCAACGGGGGCTTTTCTGGCGGTGTGCGCGCTGGGCGTCATTGCCTCGCTGCGCATGAGCGAGCTGAGCGGTTTGGCGGGGCGAGAGCTCTTGCCCATTGTGCTGCGGTGGGGTGGGCTGCTGACCTTTTGCTTTGGCGCAGTGGGCGCGCTGTTGCCACGGCGCCTGTGCGCTGTGGTAGGCTATGCCGCCATGGCCGACCTTGGGGTGGCGGCTCTGGCCATGGGCGCGGCGCCGCTCGATGGTGTAGACCTGGCGGCGCAGCATCTGGCCTATCGCGCGGTGGCCTGCGCGGCGTTGTGGGTAGCGGCCCGCGTGCTCTCCAAGTGCTTTGGGTCTGATGATGTACACGCGCTGAACGGCGCCTTTAGCCGCGCCCCTCTGACCTTGACGGCCGTTCTGTTGGCCGGCATGTCGCTTTCGGGCCTCCCCCCCATGGCGGGTTTTGCCAGCCGTAATGCCATTCTGGGGCTGACCATGACGAACCCCTGGTGGTCATCTCTGTGGGCCATGGGCACGCTGGGGCCAGTGTGGGGCCTGGCGCGTATCGTCATTGCCTCGTGGGGGCCAACGCCGCCTCCGGGGAGCCGTCGTGAGCCGGTCTGGCTGGGCGTGCTGTTGCTGGCGATGACCCTCTTCTTGTTGGTAGCGGGCGTGCTGCCCAACGTGATCGCCTGGATGCAGGGGCTGGCCAGCTAGCCACCCAGCGAGCGCAGCGCGGCGAGGATGCGCGCGTCCAGCGTCTCGGCGTCAGAAGGGATGGCGGCCAGCGCGGCCTGCGCCTCGGCCTGGCTGTAGCCGAGCGCAGTAAGCGCGTTGAGCACATCCACATCTCCCTGAGACACCGAAGTCGGCTGCCAGGCTTGTGTCGGCACGCCGATGCGGTCTCTGAGGTCTAGCACCAGGCGCTGCGCCGTCTTGCGGCCGATGCCTGGGATGCGGGTGAGCGCAGCCACATCATCGTGGGCCACGGCGCCGCGCAAGGTCTCGGGCGAAAAGGTTGAGAGCACCGCCAGCGCCGTGCGCGGCCCCACGCCGCTGACCGTCAGCAGCGATCTGAACAAGTCGCGCTCCTCGGCCGAGCCAAAGCCATACAGGGCCAGCTCGTTCTCGCGCACGATCAGCTCGGTGATCAGCTCGATGTGCATGCCCACATGGGGCACACTGTCGATAACGCTGGCCGTCACGTGTACGCGATAGCCCACGCCCTCAACTGCGATCACCAGCGCGCCTTCTTCACGCATCTGCACCTGGCCCGACAGGCTTGCGATCATGCTTTACTCCGCGTTCTGCGCCAACTCGGTGTAGCGCCAGGCATGATAGTGGCAGATCGACGCCGCCAGCGCGTCGGCGGCGTCATCGGGGCGAGGTGGGCTTTCGAGCGATAGCAGGAGCTGCACCATCTGCTGCACCTGCACTTTGTCGGCCAGGCCATAGCCCGTCACAGCTTGTTTGATCTGTAGCGGCGTGTACTCGGCGACAGACACACCCGCCTGAGCCAGCGCCAGCAGAATCACACCGCGGCCCTCGCCCACCATGATGGCCGTGCGCGCGTTGGTGGCAAAGAACAGCTCCTCGACCGCCGCAGCCTCAGGCTGGTAGCGTTCGAGGAGCTCTGTGACGCCACGATGCAGCTGTGCCAGCCGCTCCCCAATGGGGGTGCCTGCCGGCGTGGTGATCACCCCATAGGTGATCGCGCGGATATCACCGTGCTCACCCTCCACGAGCCCGTATCCGGTGGTGGCAAGCCCAGGATCGAGGCCCAGGATGAGCATATCGGCTCAGGCCGCCTGGTACTTGTCCATCACTTCGTCAGAGATGTTGAGGTTGGTAAAGACCTCTTGGACGTCATCGAGGTCCTCGAGGGCCTCGACCAGCTTGAGATTGCGGATGGTCTCTGCCTCTGTCATGTCGATGCGCGTGTTGGGCACCCATTCGATGGACGAGCTCTCGACGTCATAGCTCGCCTCGACGATGGCATCGAGCACGACCTTGAAATCTTGCAGGGCGGTGGTGATCTCTACCTCGCCATCGCTCACCTGCACATCATCGGCGCCGGCATCGATGGCCACCAGCATGATCTCCTCGGGGTCCTCATCCTTGGGATCGACGAGGATAACGCCTTTGCGCTCGAACATCCAGGCCACGCAGCCATCGGCGCCCAGGTTGCCGCCGAACCGCGAAAAGACGTGGCGCACCTCGGCCACGGTGCGGTTGCGGTTGTCCGTCAGGGCCTGCAAGATGATGGCCGAGCCGTTGGGCCCATAGCCCTCGTAGATGTACTCTTCGAGGCCGCCGCCTTCACCACCATCTCCCGCGCCGCGTTTGACGGCGCGTTCGATGTTATCTTTGGGCATGTTGGCTGCGCGAGCCTTGTCAAGGACGATCCTCAGGCGAAAGTTGCTGTCCGGATCAGGTCCCCCCTCTCGTGCCGCGAGTGCGATCTCGTGGCCGAGCTTGGTGAACATCGCGCCACGCTTGGCGTCGTTGGCTCCCTTGGCCCTCTTGATGGTGGCCCATTTGCTATGACCAGACATCTATTTCCTCCTGACTTGGCAGCGACTTGCCTTATACTTGATTATAGCACGCCGGCGTCTTGCGCGGCAATTGGCGACCGGTGTGAGCCGAGCATGGTACCGCGCGCTTGCGCACGACCGTCAGTCAAAAGAGAACAGGCCCGGGTTGGGCCTGTTCCGTGGTGGTAAGGATGTGCGGAGCCAAGGCCTACTCGGCCTCGGCGCCTTCGGCGGCATCTGCTGCATCGCTCTCGCTAGCGGCCTCACCGTAGCCCAAGATTGGCTCTTCGACCTCTTCCTCTTCCTCAACCGCACGTGGCACATAGACGCGTACGATGTCGCCATCAGGAGGGTTGAGCACGGTCACACCCAGGGGAATGTCCAGGTCGCTAAAGGCGATGGCCGAGTTCTCGTCGACCAGCACCGAGACGTCGACGTGGATGGCGTTCGGCAGGTCTTGTGGCATGCACTCGATATCCAGCTCTGAGACGAGCTGACTGACCGACATGCCCTCCTGTGTCACAGGCGCCTCACCAACCAGCACAACGGGCACCGTGCTGGTGATGACCTGGCCTGCCACCACGCTGTAGAGATCCACATGCAGAATGGCGCGCGAGACCGGGTCTCGCTGCACGTCGCGGAAGAGGGCCATCTGTGTGCCCTCTTCGCCAGTGATGCTGAGGGTGAGCAGGCGGTTGGTGCCTGCATGCAGCACGGCCCTCTCTAGTTGCGCCTGGGTAAACTGCAGCGACGTGGCCTCAGAGCCGCGGCCATAGATGACGCCTGGCACCCAGCCCTCGCGCCTCAGCGCCTTGGCCTTGGCGCTTTCGCGTGGCGAGGCCTGCAAAACAACGGTTTCTGGCATAGCCCCCATCCTCCTATGTATGTCTACAGACGATTCATCGTCCGCGATGAGGGCCGATCCATAGAGCCCCCACTATCGCAATGTGAACCATGCTATTGTACCCCCTGGGGGGGCTCGATCCAAACGGCAGTGAGGCGAGGGTTAGCGGTTGCGGCCGCGCACCATCTTGAGCCAGCGCAGGATGTTGCGCGTCACCTGGATAGCGTAGGCCGCGTCGTCGTGTGTGGGGCGCAGACCGCGATGCACGATGTCGTTGCGCAGGTCGTTGATCTCGTTGAACCTGAGCCAGAGCTCGGGGTTGTCGCGTTTGAGGCTAAAGCCCGAGTAGCGCCGCAAGAGCGCCTCGAGCTTGGATGTGAGGCTGCGTGTTGAGAGGGCATGATCGATCTCGCCATCAGCGAGCCCCTGCCGCTGCATGCCATAGGTCAGCAGCATCGAAACGGCCGCCTCGATGGTGGTGTGGCAAGTGGCGATGGCCTGCCGTGGAAAGCGTTGCGCCAGGGCGCGTTCGGCCTCGATCAAGAGGTCGTCTGCGAGGCCAACAGGCTCCTCGTGGGCCAGCCCCAGGCGCAGCTCCTCATACCACTGCTCGCTCTCACGGGCCAGGTCAAAGCGCTCACCCAGGGCTTCTTCTTGCTCGATCAGTTCGGCCTGTAGAGGGTCGGGTGTCAGCACTGTGCCATCTTCAGAGCGCACGGTGACGTCGATATCGTCGCGCCGCAGGTCAAACACGTGGTAGAGCTTGGCCTTTCCGCGCACGACGGCGACAAAGTTGTTGAACGCGGCCAGCGATTCGGTGGCAAAGGCATCGCGCTGCGCGTCAAAGCGCTCACTGCGCCAGTCGGCGCCAGGGGTTAGGGACTGAACGATGGTGCCGCTCGAGTTGATCGAGCCCAGCGACGCGATGTTGCGCCCAAACACCACGCGTAGCACAAAAGGGTGGTCGTACCAGCTGTACGAGGTCAGCCCCTCGGCCTGATCTTGTGCAGCCAGCACCCGCGTTGCTGCGGGGTGCGAGGCGATCGTCAGAAAGGGCGTGTAGGTCTGTGCCGTGACGTGCACCGTTTTGATGCCGTAGACGGTGTTGACCTCGTAGGGGCCACCGGCGACGCCAAATGGCAGACTGGCAAATGCAACCAGGGCGGGCATGCGGCTCCTCTCGTCAGGGTTACCTCAGTTTACCTGAGGTAACCACTGGCTACCAATCGCCGGGATCGACGCGCCGCTGGCGCTTGGTGGCAGTTCGCCGGCGCTTTGTGGCCAGGCGCCGCTCGATAGACGCGCGGGTGGGCTGCGTGGGGATGCGGCGCCTGGGCACGTGTAGCGCTCTGGCCAACACGATGCGCAGCCGCTCGAGGGCATCCTGTCGGTTGCGCCACTGGCTCGCATAGCTGCTTGCGGTGAGGTGCAGCACGCCGTCGCCTTCGAGCTGGCCGCGCAACCGCTGTAGGAGGCGCTCACGCTGCACCTGGTTGAGGGCGGCTGAGCGTGCCACATCAAAGCGTAGCTCGACACGGGTCGAGGTCTTGTTGACCTTTTGCCCGCCTGGGCCGGCGCTGCGCGTAAAGCGCAGCTCGATCTCGCTCAGGGGGATGCTGAGCTCGGGGGTGATGCGCAATTGCTCTGCCACAGTATCGACCTCGATGGGTGGGTGGTTGGCCCGCCTGGCTGACGCGACTAGACTGGTGCTATCGATAGCTCTGCCAGGGTTGGAGGGCGCATGCACAGCAGGCCGTTTGTTGTGGGGGTGGCGGGTGGCAGCGGTTCGGGCAAGACCACCGTGGTCGAACAGATCATCCAGGCGCTCGGCACGCCCGACGTCACTGTGCTGCATCATGATGCCTACTATCGCGATCGCAGCGACCTGACGCCCGAACAGCGCCAGGCCATCAACTATGACCACCCCGACTCTTTGGAGAACGCGCTGATGATCGCGCATCTAGAGGCGCTCTTGCGGCGCGAACCCGTGCAGGTGCCCGTGTATGACTTTAGCCACCACGCCAGGCTGACGCAAACCGAACGGCTGGAGCCCGCCGAGATCGTCATCGTCGAGGGCATCCTGGTCTTTCAGGATGCTCGCCTGCGCGAGCTTATGGACCTGCGGTTGTTTGTCGAGACGGACGCCGATGTGCGCTTTATTCGCCGCCTGCGGCGCGACCTCGAGGAGCGCGGCCGCACCCTTGGTTCGGTGGTACGGCAATATCTGGAGACGGTCAGACCGATGTACCTCGAGTTCGTCGAGCCGAGCAAGCGGTATGCCGACATCATCATCCCCGAGGGGGGCTTTAACACTGTGGCCATCGATCTGGTGGTGACCAAGTTGCGCGAGATGCTCAGAGCGAGTCGTCAGGGCTAGCCCATCCTCAGGTTGTCCACAGTTTCTGCAGGCCATCCACAGGAGATAGTATCATCTGTGGATAACCTGTTAGCTGGGTGAAATGCAGAACGCCCCTCGGTCAGAGGGGCGTTCTGTGTCGGTTGCCGCCTAACGTTGACGAGTGCTGGCCACGCCAACGGAAATGATGGCTTTGAGCAGGTCTGCCACGGCAAAGGGCAGCACGCCTGCGCTGAACGCCAGTGGCATCGACCCGAGATAGAATGCGAGCCAGGCCGTTCCTGCAGCATAGATGGTCGCCAGGCCGGCCAGGGCGCCCAGGGCGCGGCCAGCCAGTGGCACACTACTGCGCTGTGCCAGCCAGCCCGCCACAAAGGCGGCAGCAGGAAAGGCAAGCAGGTAGCCCGCGCTGGGGCCAACAAAAGCCGCTGGCCCAATCAGCCCAGAGGCTGTGGCAGGGGCGCCCAGCAATACGGCTTGGAGATAGGCAAGCTGCGCCAGCAACCCGTCTCGGGGGCCGAGCAGCAGCCCGCTCAGCAGCACCACCAGCACCTGCAGGGTGAGGGGCACCGGCGAGAGTGGCGTCAGCACATTGATGCGGGCGCTCACAGCTGTGGCGCCTGCAAAGAGCGCGATGCTCAATACGCGGACCCAGGGGCGATAGTCGGCACGATGGAGAGCGCGTGTCAGCATAGAGACCTCCGAACAGCTAACTCGAACGACACATTTCCGGTCACTATAGGGATAAGGCATACGCTGTCAAAAGGCGACGCTCGTACGGCTCAGCCAGCGAAAAAGATGCGCTGTATGTCCTCACGGGTGATCTTGCCCGAGGCCAGCCGGTTGCGCAGCTCGTTCATCTGCTGTACCAGCGGGATGGCCTCGAGGGGGCTGCGATGTTCTTCAAAGGGAGGCAACTCGGCTGGCAGCTCGATGGCATCGCCGTGCAGCAGCGCCCTGACGGCATCGATGGCCTTGCCGGTCTGCACAAGCCCGTTGTGATTTTGTTCGACATAGTAGGTGGCGACGCCCGGCACGCGTGCAGACCAGAGCGGCACCTGCTCGTCGCCCGAGTCGGGACCGGTGTCATGGCGTTCGGGCAGCAGACGCAGCTCACCATCGTCGGTCTGACGACGCACGGCAGCAACGGTCTCATAGTGGCAGCCAGCGATCTCAATCTGCTCGATATCGGGTTGGCAGCCCAGCACCAACTCATGAAAGCGCCTGGCCTCGCTCAGCAGGTCGCCGCGCACCGGTGGCCCCTGCCATTCGGTCTCGTCGTAGGGGTTCCAGTCCAGCGGGTAGGGGCGATCGCCCATGAACAGCTCGGGTGGCGGTGGCAAGAGCTGGTAGGCCGAGGGCAGGCCGAGGGCAAAGCCGAGCACATCGTTAGCGGGGTTGAGGTGCTTGATGATGCGTGCGGGCCGCGCTTCACCGGCAAAGAGCAGGGCAGCCTCAGCGGCGCCCTGCAACGGTGTGCCCAGCATGATCACCCGTTCGACGCGTCGCTCGGCTTCATGGGGATGTTTGGCCAGATAGGCACGGGCCACCAGCCCGCCCATACTATGGCACACCAGCGTAAAGCGTCGCTCGGGCTCGGTCAAAGACCAGCGCTCGAGCGAGTGGGCGAGCGTATCGGCGGTCCTGAGCACGCTGTGTCGCCAGTCGTAGGGGAACTCGTAGAGGCGCGTCTCGCGAGCAAGCGCCAGAACGATCTGTAGATACGACAGCTTCTCTACCCCGAGTGGCACAATGTCGACATCGGGCACGCGGTCGTCGACGCCATCGTCGTCCAGATCAAGCAGGTTGAGGTGACCCTCGAGCAGCAGCCGTGGGTTGGGCCACAGCAGCGCGCTGATCCCACGAATGCTCGTCAGTTGTGAGCCCATGATACCAGGGATGAACACCGTCGCATTGCGCGGGTGTTCGGTCGAGGGGCGGTCGAGCAGGGCGCGTATCTCGGCAGTCTCGCGCTCGCTCATCACCAACTCCATCCACAGGTTGGGCTTGATCATAGCCAGTCCACGGCTCAGATGCTCCGCCGGGATTGACTCTAGCTGAGCGATGACCCACTGAGCGATGCTATTGGCAATGTCCATGGTCAGCCTCCAGAGGCGGCGCCCTGGGCGGTGGTGTTGCCTGTGGGCTGCCTCTCGAATATCTCGGGATGATCGATGCCATGTAGAACCGTTCGCACCACAAGGGCCGCCACATGGTCGAGCTCGCTGTACGCCTCAGGCCCGCGGGCGCCGCCCAACACAGCCCAGAGGGCATGGGCGAGGGCGCGCCCCTGTGCGTCGGCCTCCAGTTTCTCCACGGCCTCGGCCGTCTCTGCCGAGAGCGCAGCGCCTCTGCAGGCCTCGGCGATGGCACGGATGAGGCCAAACCATTGCTGCACAACCGCCGCCCCTGCTGGCGAGAGGGCAAAGGCGCGCTGCGTGCGTTGGCGCCAGGCAGCCTCTTGCTCGGCGTCGCCGCTGGCGTGGGCCACGCGTTGCAGCAGATGATAGATCTCCCAGGCGACGGCATTCTGCCCGCCCGCCTGACTGATCTCCAGGGCGCGCGTGGCATGCACAGCTGCTGCGGCCGGCTCGCTTTGGCTCAGATAGTGCTCGGCCAGCGCATGCAGCGCGCCGACGACCGACTGGGGCTGGTTAGCCTCACGGAAGGCCTCGACGGCCGCATGTAGATCGGCGACGGTGAGTTCGTCCTGTTCAAGCCGTGCGTGCAGCCGAGCTCGGCGCAAGAGCAGATTGCCGCGCACAGAGGGCAGTTCTGCGGCGCTGGCCACAGCCAGGCCATGGCCCAGGGCCTCGATGGCCGCCGGCGCGTCGTGTCGCCGAGCCTCTTGCAGGGCAGCCACCTGTTCCCACAGGCTGCACAGAGCGGGCCAGGCGCTGGCCTTGCTGAGGCTTTCGGCAGCCTGCTCAAACTGTAGAAGCGCGGCGTCGGTCTCCTCATGGGCTGCCATAGCGCCGGCCAGTTGGGCCTGCAGCAGGCCGACCAGTTCGAGATCGTCGAGCCGCCGCGCCAGCTCAAGCCCGCGCTGGGCGGCCTCTTGGGCAGCCTCTGGCTGGCGCGCCAGCAACAGCGCCTCGCCCAACTGACGCCAGGCCTGGGCCTCGGCCAGAGGCGCCTCGGGCAAGCTGCGCGCCTGGCTGAGCAGCGCAATGGCCTGCCTCAGGGTGGTGATCACCACGTCGGGCCGCAGTGAGGCGGTGAGCACCATGGCAAACAGCTTGAGGGCCAGGCCCTGGTCTAGCGTGGCCTCGGGGGCAGCGTAGGTCTGTCCCTTGTCGGCGGTGATGCGCTTGATGAGCCCCTGCAGCATGGGCGCCGCCTGATCGACACGCCCAGACTGTAGCAGGCGCTCGGCCTGGCCCAGCACAAACCGCACCGCGGCACGGCTCAGAGGGCCCTCGGCGGGCACAGCGGTCGCAGTGGCCCTGTCGATGCGGCGTCGCAGGGCGGCGACTGTGTCGCCCAGGCCCGCCGTGACGAGTGCCGAGCCCGCCGCCTGCACCAGCTCGGCGGCCAGGTTCAGCTCGTCGGTCTCGATAGCCAGGGCAACTGACTGCACAATGTTGGCCAGCTCGAGACGCAGCAGACGCCGCGCAAGGCCCGGTGCACGTGCCTCGCCGCGTGGTAACCAGCCTAACAAGCCCAAAGTGCTGTTGGCATAGGGTTGGGCCAGCGCCTGCCGCTGGCGTAACGTGGCCTGCCGCGCCAGATGGCCCGCCAACGCAGGATGCATACTGATGCGGCTCAACGTCAGCCCCTGCACGGGCTGCTGGCTGAGCAGCCCCGCCGCAGCCAGCAGCGCCTTGAGGCGACTCCATGGCTCGGGCTCGAGGCCGAGCGTGCGCAAGGTGGTCGGCTCGAGAAAGCCCTGTGGATAGAGCCCCAGGCCGTTGACCGCCAGCCGTTCATCGGGCGAGAGGTCGTTGAGCAGGAGGTCGAGAGCGAGCTCTCCGCCTCGTTCCGTCCAGCGCGAAGCCTGTTGCACGGCATGCGGCAAGGTGCGCTCGATGGCGGCGCGTAAAGCCTCGTCAGAGCTGGAGCGCAGACGTGCTGCTGCGCATCGGAGCACCAGCGGGCTATCGCCCAGCTGCTGGCTCCAGGCGGCGGCCTCATCTGTCGAGGCGCCGGCGTATGCCTGCAGCAGGGCCACACCCTCCTGGTTTGTCAGAGCGGGCAGCACTTGTGCAACCGGCTCGAGTGAAGCGAGCTCGGCCGGCATGCTCGCTCCATCGGCGATCAGCAGCAGGCGACAGCCGGGCGAGTGCGCCAACTCACGGGCTAGCGCCAGCAGCCGGCTGCGTGCGTCGTCGTCATAGTTCAGGTCGTCGCGGCTGAACGCGGCCTCGACATTATCCCACAGCAGCAGGGTGCGGCTTTGCGCCAGGGCCTCGTGCAGGCGGGCGCTCGTTTCAGGCGTGCCAGGTGTGGCGTCGGGCCCCACCAGCTGCCAGGTGAGATCGTGGACGAGTGCATCAGGCAACAGTCCGCCATAGAGGTTGGTGTATACGATGCGGTCAAAGGTGGCAGTGCGCATCAGCCAGCGTGCCGTGGCGGCGGCGAGGGCCGTCTTGCCATGGCCCACTGGCCCATGCAGGCAGACGACGCGCGCCTCGGGGGTCAGCAATGCCGCCTCCAGGGCGGCACGCTGGAATGCGCGCCCAACAAACGGGGCATCGGGGCTTGACGGCAGGCCGCCAGGGGTTGGCTGGAGCGCCAGCCGTTGCCAGGCCGGGCGCAGATCATCCTGCGTAAAGGGTACCACTCGCGCCACACCACTGGCCTCGGGTTGAGGGTTCGCCAGTGGGCGGCCTTCGGCGGCGCCCAGTGCCCAGCGGGCTGCACTGGTGTTGGGGGCGAGGTCACGCTGGACGCTCTCGCAGGCCAGACCGAGCGTCGTGCCCGCCAGTAGCTCGCTGAACAGCGTCTGCAGGGCGCCCTGCAGAGCCGACGGAGCCATATCTGCAGCGAGCCACAGGGTGGCAAGCTCATCAGGCAAAAAGGCCTCTCCAGACACCCAGATGACGAGGCCTACCTCGATGCCCGCGAGCATCTCCGTAAGGGCAGCGGCGCCCTCAGGCCAGGCCGGCCACGCCTCGCCAGAAGGCACCAGCAGGCAGAGCATGTCGATCACCGGCTCTGGCGTCTGCAAACGTTTGGCCAGGGCCTCTCTGCTTGCCGGGCGTAGCCACTCAATCTCGATCTGGCCGCCCTGCGCCTCAGCGGCAGAGAGCACGGCCGCAGCGCGATCATAGGCCAGCAGATCGGCTTGAGATGAGACGTCGCTCGAGGCGATCAACAGGCGCAATGACGGGCGAGGTTGAATCACTGTTCCTCCGCGTGCATAGTGGCTATTGACCCGATTATACCCTGTGCGACGGCTTTGGTCAGCATCAGACCTTGGGTATACTATAGGGTGCTCATTCTGGAGGTACCCGCGTGTACACGGTATCGGTAAGACGCCATTTTGACGCTGCTCACGCCTTGCGGGGCTATGCTGGCAAGTGCGAGCGGCGCCACGGACATCGCTTTGAGGTGGTTGTCTCGGTGCAGCGCTGCCAGCTCGATAGCATTGGTCTGGCGTTGGACTATGGTATCATCAAGCGAGAGTTGGACTCGGTGTTGGCGCTGCTGGATCACACGGACCTCAACGAGACGCCACCGTTCGATGAGATCAACCCCAGCTCCGAGCATATCGCGGCCTATATCCATGATCAGATGGCCGCACGCCTGGGTGGGCCCATCGACCAGGTGCAGGTGTACGAGTCTCCCGACGCCTGGGTGACCTACACCCCTGATGCCTGAGCATTCTCCCGGAGGCAGACAAGCCTGATGGCTCAAGAGATCACGAGCGAATCGCACGAGTTCGACCAATGGCTCGAGACATCGACGCCCGACTATGACGAGCTGCCGGTGTTGCCCGTCTTGGCCCTGCGCGACTCGGTCATGTTCCCGCATATGATGGTGCCGTTGCTGGTGGGGCGCGAACGTTCCATTCGCGCGGTAGAGGCGGCTATGGCCGCTGAGGGCCGCCTGCTGGCGCTAGCCCAGCTCGACGAGGAGATCGAAGTGCCCGAGGTGAGCGATCTCTATCGCGTGGGCACCGAGGTCGTCATCGGCCGCAAGTTGCTGATGCCCGATGGCAGCCTGAGCATCTGGGTGCAGGGGCAGCGCCGCGTGCAGGTGGCCAAGTTTGTGCAGACCGAACCCCACATCGCGGCCACCGTCGAGCCCGTTGAAGAAGTCACCCGTTCCGACGTGCAGGCCGAGGCGCTCAAGCGCGCGGTGCTGCGCAGTTTTCATCGTGTCCAAGAGCTGAGCCAGAACATCCCCGAAGACGCCTATGTGGCTGCCGTGAACGCCGAGACGCCCGGCCTGTTGGCCGACCTGGTGGCCTCGGTGCTGGGGTTGACGGTGGCTGAACGGCAAGAGGTGCTGGCAAACCTGGACTGCTACGACCGCCTCAAGGCGGTGCAGCGCATCCTCGCCGCAGAGCAGGATGTGCTCGAGCTGGAGAACCAGCTGCAATCGCAGGTGCAGCAAGAGATCGACCGCGGCCAACGCGAGTACTTTTTGCGCGAGCAGATGCGCGTCATCCAGTCCGAGTTGGGCGAGGGAGACCCCTATGCGCAAGAGGTCGAAGAGCTGCGCACCAAGCTCGCCGAGTTGGAGCTGCCCGACGAGGTGCGCGAGCGCGCCGACAAAGAGCTCTCGCGCCTGAGCGGCATGTCTCCCATGTCTCCCGAGACGGGCGTTATCCGCACCTATCTGGACTGGATCATTGCTCTGCCCTGGGGCCAGGAAACTGAGGATAACCTCGACATTGCGCGGGCCAAAGAGATGCTCGAGGCCTCGCACTATGGCATCCCCAAGGCCAAAGAGCGCATCCTGGAGCACATCGCCGTGTACTCGCTGGCCCGCGACAAAATGAAGAACCCGATCCTCTGCTTTGCGGGGCCGCCCGGCACCGGCAAGACGTCGCTGGGGCGCTCCATCGCAGAGGCTCTGGGGCGCAAGTTTGTGCGCGTGAGCCTGGGCGGCATCCGTGATGAGGCCGAGATCCGCGGGCACCGCCGAACCTATGTGGGCGCACTGCCCGGCCGCATCATCCAGACCATTCGCCGCGCTGGGTCGGCCAATCCTGTGTTCATGCTCGACGAGATCGACAAGCTGGGCATGGACTTTCGCGGTGACCCGGCGTCGGCGCTGCTCGAGGTGCTCGACCCGGAGCAGAACAATGCCTTTTCCGATCATTATCTCGAGCTGCCGTTCGATCTTTCGCACGTGATGTTCATCACCACGGCCAACTATCTCGATCCGGTGCCGCCGGCGCTGCTTGACCGCATGGAAGTGATCGAGTTTCCAGGGTATATGGAGTACGAGAAGGTCCATATCGCCCGCAAGTTCCTGATCCCGCAGCAGATCGAGCAAAACGGGTTGGAGCAGCTCAGGTTCTCGGACGGCGCATTGCAGGCGCTGATCCGTGAGCACACCAACGAGGCGGGTGTGCGCAATCTGGATCGGTTGATCGCCACCGTGTGTCGCAAGGCGGCGATGCGCATGGCTGAGGGCAAGGCGCCGCTTCGCCAGGTGTCGGCCCAGTCGCTCACCAAGCTGGTGGGCCCGCCCCGTTACACCTTTGGTGTGGCCGAGCGAGAAGATCAGATCGGCGTAGCCACTGGCCTGGCCTGGACTGAGGCCGGCGGAGACACCATGTCGATCGAGGTGAGCATTGTGGCAGGCAAGGGGAGCCTGCTGCTCACGGGGCAGCTGGGCGACGTGATGCAAGAGTCTGCGCAGGCAGCGCTGAGCTATGCGCGCTCGCGGGCCGAGGACTATGGTTTTGACGATGTCGATTTCGACAAGATCGATATCCATGTGCACGTGCCCGAGGGCGCTGTGCCCAAAGATGGCCCGTCGGCAGGCATTACCATTGCCACCGCCCTCATCTCGGCGCTGAGCGGCCGCGCCGTGGACCATCAAGTGACCATGACCGGCGAGATCACCTTGCGCGGGCGGGTGCTGCCCATCGGCGGCCTGCGAGAAAAGGCGTTGGCCGCGCACCGCGCTGGCCTCAAGACGATCCTCGTGCCCAAGCAGAACGATCGCGATATGGTCGAGGTGCCCAGGAACTTGATGCGCAATATGCGCTTTGTGTTTGTTGAGAACATGGACCAGGTGGTGCCCGTGGCGCTGCGCACGCAGGCCGATCAGCGGGCGCGGAACCATTTTTTGCAGTAGACCGATCTGTACTCAAGAGGCCGCGTCGTACAGGCGCGGCCTCTTGGCGTTGTGTGTATAATCGCAGCAGCAGCAAGAGGAGGGGCCCGACATGGATTGGCACGAGGCGCACGGCCTGCTGAGCTCGATGGGCGCCGACCATGTGGTGACGTTGCCCCAAGCCGCCACGCCGCGGCGCATCGCAGAGTGGGCGGCGGCGTTGGCCAACGGTGAAGGCGGCGCTGTGGTGTTGGGCGCCACGAGCCCAAGCTGTCCTCTCGAAGACGGCGCTGCGGTGCTAGAGCGCGCCCTGGATGCGCTGTTGATGTGCGAGCCAGCACTGGTGGCGCCCGTGCCGGTGTTTGTCGGCAAAGAGGGCGCGCCCGAGGCAGTGCTTGTGCAGATACCGGCCGGGCTGCGACACGTCTATGCGGTGGATGGACGCTATCTGGTGCGGGCAGGGGCCCGTGTGGCACCCCTCAGCAGCCTGGCGCTCAAGCAGCTGCTGGTGGCGCGCGGCCAGGTCAGCTACGACGCCGAACCTCTCCCTGGGGCCTCGTACGATGATCTCGATGGTGAGGCGATTGCCGCTTATCTGGCGCGCATCGGCAACCCCCGTGGCCTGCCTGTTAACGAACTGCTGCGACAGCGCGGCTGCTTGTACGGCGCCGAGGCCAGGCCGACCGTGGCGGGCGTGCTGCTCTTTGGCCGGCAACCCGATCGCTGGGTGCGGTCCAGCGAGATTTTGGCCGTGCGCTACGCCGGTCAGCGCATGAGCGACCGGTTTGTGCGCGAAGACATCCGTGGGCCGCTGCCCGAGCAGATCCGCCGTGCCGTGGCCTTTGCTTTGGGCAATATGCGCCGTGCCGTCGAACTGAGCGGGGTCGAGCGCCTGGAGACGACCGAGTACCCCGAGGAGGCGGTGCGCGAGGCCATCGTCAACGCTGTGGCGCACCGCGACTATGCCCTGGCTGGTGACGGTATTCGACTGTTGCTCTTCAGCGATCGGCTCGAGGTGCATTCGCCGGGACGCCTGCCCGGGCACGTGACGGTGGCCAACATCCGGCAAGAGCGCTGCTCGCGCAATGAGGTGATCGTGCAGGTGCTGGCTGACCTGGGGTTCATCGAGCGGCTGGGCTATGGCATCGACCGGATGATCGACCTGCTCGCCGACGCTGGGCTGCCGCCACCCGAATTCCGCGAGACGGCCGGCGGCTTTGTGGTCACCCTGCGCAGTGCTTCCGGGCAGCTCCTCGAGGAGCCCGAGCCCACCGCTGTGTGGCGGCATGCGGGCTACAACGCACGCCAGGCGGCGCTTTTAACCTATCTCGACACCCACGAATATGTCAGCAACCGCGAGTATCGCGAGCTGTGCCCCGACGTCAGCGCCGAGACGTTGCGCCGCGATCTGGCCGATCTGGTGCGGCGTGGTGTGTTGCTGCGCATTGGCGCCAAACGCGGCACCGTGTATGCTCGCCGCCAACCATGAGGATATCGCACAATATCCCACAAGGCGTGTGGGATATTGTGCGATATCGTGTGAAAGCGGTGCAATGGCGTAACCATAGCCGCCAGGCTGCGTATCAGTACACAGCAGGGCAAGTGCACTGTTGTGAGGAGAGCGAGATGAAGAGACGTGGCATGCTGTACGTTGGGGTGCTGCTGGTGACGTTGGGCGTCATCTTTATGCTGATCCAGTTCACCCAGGCGACGATGCCTAACCTGTTGGGTTGGCGCCGCCTGTGGCCACTGCTGGTCCTGTTCGTTGGGCTGGCCTTTTGGCTGCCGTTGCTGCTGTGGTGGCCGCAAAGGGCCAGTATCTGTGGTCTGGCGATGCCAGCCACCATCATCACTGCCAACGGCCTGTTGCTGCTCTACCAGTCTCTCACGGGCGATTGGGGTTCGTGGGCCTATATGTGGGCCATCGAGCCACTGGCGGTGGGCGTCGGGCTGCTGGCCATCTACGCCCTGGGCCCGCGCGATAGAGGGCTGCTGACCGCGGCCGGCGTGGTCGGCGGCATCGGCCTGGTGATGCTGATGGTCTTTGGCGCCGTGTTTTCGCCGGTGCTGCGCTATCTGTTGCCGGCGCTGCTCATCGTGGCCGGGCTGGTGATGTTCCTGCGCGGATCGCGGCAGCGCGCCGCTGAGGATGGGCCGACGCCCTGAGCGGGCGTCCTGTGTCAACACGAGAGGGGCTGGCAATTTGCCAGCCCCTCTCGTCATGTCGGTCTCGCGAGCCAACGTTACTTTTTGATGTTCTGAATCAGGATCAGGATGCCCACGGCGATGACGCCCAGCGGCCACAGACCGTTGAAAAAGCTCAGCACGTTCAGGTTGCGCAAGAGTAGCAATAGGCCCACACCCACCAGGATGGCGCCGCCGATCAGCAGCCGGTCGCTGCTGTTGGCGTCGCCCCAATGGCGCTGACGCAGTTCGCCAAAGGTGCTCTTGATGTCATCCACGTTCTGGCGGATCGAGTCGTCATGGTCGGTAAAGGGCACGTCGCGCTGCGGGATGAACAGCCACAGCAGCAGATAGACGGGCAGCCCCGTGCCCGAGAACATGATCGCCAGCGTCACGAACAAGATGCGCACCAGGGTGGCATCCACCCTGAAATACTCGGCCAGCCCTCCGCAGACGCCACCGATAACGCGGTTGGTGCTGCTTCGATAGAGACGATCCATGGTATGCTCCTACGGATGAATGAGTGCAGTCATGTCTGCGCTTGTACCCCTTATACGCGTTGTGGGCGCCAGGGTTGCTGCGTCAGTGTCGACCAAACTCGCGCTCCAACTGGGTGGCGCTCAGATGTACCATGGTTGGGCGCCCGTGAGGGCAGGTGTGGGGCAGAGCCGTGGCCTCGAGCTGGCGGATCAGGTCACGCATTTCGAGGATGGAGAGGGTTTGCCCGGCGCGGACGGCCGAATGGCAGGCCACGGTGAACAGGGCCTGATCTTCCCACGAAAAGCCGTCACCGCCCTCTACCGCTGCATCGAGCAGCTCGAGCAATGCCGCGACCAGATCATAGCCAGCCAGGCTCGCCGGGATGCGTTTGATCAGCACCGTGCTGGGGCCAAAGGGTGCGATGTCGAACGCATAGTTGGCGAGCTCCGCGGCATGCTCTTCGAGCAGGGCGGCCTGTTGCGGCGTTACATCGAGAACGATGGGTTCGAGCAGCTCCTGGCCAGGCACGTTGAGCGCGGCTCGCTGCGCACGCAGCGCCTCATAGCGAATGCGCTCATGGGCGGCGTGCTGGTCGATGAGGTACATGCCCCCGGGCCCCTCTGCCACGATGTAGGTCTGGGCGATTTGGCCGACCACACGGAGCATGGGCAGCCGCTCGGTGGGCGCGGTGGCATCAGGCGAGGCGGGCTGGTGTTGGGTCTGGGGTGTGACCCCCGGCGAGAGCGGCATCTCGTGTTGCGCGGGGGTATACACACTCACCACGCGCGAGGCGCCGTCGCGGCGCCAGGCCGCCGTGGATGTGCCTGGCACCAGGCTCACCGGCACCGGATACTGTGCCTGCAGGGTTGCGCGCACGGCCCGCTGCACCGCCGCAAACGCCAGGCGCGGATCTCTGAAGCGCACCTCGCGCTTGGTGGGGTGGATGTTGACGTCTACCTGCTCGGGGTCGATCCTGATATTCAGGATGACGATGGGAAAGCGGCCCTGCGGCAAGAGCGTGCGGTAGGCCTCTCGAATAGCAAAAGAGAGGGTCTGATCCTGTATCCAGCGGCGGTTGACGAACAGCACGATGTCGTTGCGATTGGAGCGGTGCACCGAGGGTGCAGCGACGAGGCCGTCGACAGCGATGCCGTTCGGCTCTCTGGCAGGTGCGTCGACGGGCAGCATCTCTTGTGCTACGTCCAGGCCATAGAGCGCAAGCACCACATCCTGCAGCGAGCCCGTGCCATTGGTGCGCAGCATCTGGCGATCGTTGTGTTGGAGGCGCAGGCGCAGCTCTGGGTAGGCCAGGGCATAGCTCGAGATCAGGCGACCGATGTGCCCCGCCTCGGTGGGGTCGCTCGACAGGAAACGCAGTCTGGCAGGTGTGTTATAGAACAGGTTCTCGACCTGCACCGTGGTGCCTGGCGGGCGCGCCTGGGCTGAGCGCTGAACGATCTGGCCGCCCTCGAGGCGCAGGGTGACGCCCGCCAGGGCTTTGCGCGTGCACGTGGAGAGTGTGAGGTGCGACACGGCGGCGATGCTGGCCAATGCTTCGCCGCGAAAGCCCAGTGTGCGGATGTGATAGAGCTCCTCGGCAGAAGAGAGCTTGCTGGTGGCATGCCGCTCAAAGGCCACCTCGACCTCGTCGGCAGCGATGCCGACCCCATCGTCACTCACACGCATTAGCCGCTTGCCGCCCTGGACAATGTCGACGCCGATCTGACTCGCGCCAGCGTCGATGGCGTTCTCGACCAGCTCTTTGACTACCGAGGCCGGGCGCTCGATCACCTCGCCAGCGGCGATCTTGGCGGCGATGTCGGGCGGCAGCACGCGGATGGGCATGGTGGGCGCTTCCTTTTGTGGCGCTGATTGGGCTCATTGTACCACATCGCCAGAGCGTCGGCTTGACGAGCCCTGGTGGCCCCACTATGCTCGCATGATCTTTGCAGGGGGCGATGGCGATGGCACGTGGGGGCAGGCCAATAGCGCGGCGCTACTATCACTGGTTGGCGCTGGTGCTGGGCATCCTCGCCACATCGACCGGCTCGATCATCATCCGATTGGCCGACGCGCCGGCCCTGGCGGTGGCCGCCTGGCGGCTCAGCCTGGCGACGTTGCTGCTTTCGCCACTATCACTGGGCCCGCTGCGGCGCGAGTGGGGCGGGTTGACGGGCCGCGAGCGCTGGCTGCTACTGGCCGCAGGCGGCTGCCTCTCGCTGCATTTTGCCTTTTGGATTAGCTCACTCGACTATACCAGCGTCTCTAGTTCCGTGATCCTGGTGTCTACCAACCCGCTGTGGGTGGCGTTGATCTTGCGGTTCGTGCTCAGAGAGCAGATCGCTGGGCGCAGCGTGGTTGCCATCGTGGTGGCGCTGGCCGGCGCTGCCATCATCGGCGCTGGCGACCTGACCCTCTCGCCGCGAGCTCTGTTGGGCGACCTGCTGGCGCTGCTTGGGGCCGTTGCGGGCTCTGCCTACTTTATGTTGGGGCGCGCGGTGCGCCGCAAGCTCTCGACACTGGCCTACGTCTGGCCGTGTTATGCCGTCGCAGCGATCTTGCTCATCGGTTACACCCTGGCGGCGGGCCAGCCGCTGTTGGGTTATGGCCTGCCAACCTACGGCATGTTTGCTCTGCTCGCCATCGGGCCGCAGATACTGGGGCATTCGTCGTACAACTGGGCGCTGGGCTACTTTACGCCGGTGTTGGTGACCATTGCGCTGCTGGGCGAGCCGATTGGCGCCTCGGTGTTGGCCTTTCTGGTGCTGGGCGAGGCGCCGCCGCTGGGCGTCTGGATCGGTGGCCCGCTGATCCTGGCGGGCATGCTGCTGGCCGCCTGGCAAGAGGGACGGCGCCAGCTGGCTGGTTGACCTGGGCGTTGACTGGCCCTATAGTGCGACGAGTAGGCGCGAGGGAGCGAGCATCGAGACGGTGCAGCCCTCGCGCTCGGCTATACAGGGAGGTTCAGACATGACCATGAACTGGGAAGCGCTCTACAGCGAGCGTCTGGGCAGCATGACAACGTCAGTTATCCGCGAGATCCTCAAAGTGGCCCAGTCGCCCGAGGTGATCTCGCTCTCGGGCGGGTGGCCCGAGGCCGATCTCTTTCCCACAGAGCAGCTGCAAGAGGTGGCCGCCCACGTGATGCGCGAGACGCCTCGTGAGGCGCTGCAATATGGCCTGACCGATGGCTCCATCGGGCTGCGCCAGCTGCTTGCTGAGCAGATGCAGGCCCAGGGCGTGCCCGCTGGGCCAGAGAATATCCTCATCACGTCGGGCTCGCAGCAGGCGCTTGATCTGCTTGGGCGCATCCTGCTCGACGAGGGAGACTGTGTGATCGTCGAGGCGCCCACCTTCCTGGGGGCAGTGCAATCGTTCAAGGCCTATGGGCCCCGTTTTGTGCCACTGCCGCTTGACGGCGATGGCGCCTGTGTCGAGCTCTTGCCCGAGCTCATCTCCAGGCACAAACCCAAGCTGATGTATCTGCTGCCGACGTTCCACAACCCGGCCGGCGTCTGCCTCAGCCTCGAACGCCGTCGCCGCGCGGTTGAGATTGCCAGCGAGATGGGCGTGCCTATCGTCGAAGACGACCCCTATGGCCAGCTACGCTACTCGGGCGAACCGTTGCCTACGCTGGCGGCGCTGGACAGCGCCCGTTGCTCGGCCCATGGGCCCCGTTTGGGCAACACGGTGATCTATCTGAGCACATTTTCCAAGACGCTGACGCCAGGGTTGCGTGTGGCCTGGGCCGTGGCCCCCGTCGACGTGGTGCAGCAACTGGTGATGGCCAAACAGGGTGCCGATCTGATGACCAGCTCGCTCTCGCAAGAGATCGCGGCCGAGTTCATACGGCGCGGCTGGCTGCCCGGCCAGGTGGCGCGCATCCGCGATACCTACCGGCTGCGTCGCGATGCCATGTGCGCAGCCATCGACGACTTTTTCCCCAGCGAGGCAAGCTACTATCGGCCCGAGGGCGGCCTCTTTCTGTGGGTGACGCTGCCCGAGGGGCTCGACGCCACCGCGCTCTTGGCCGAGGCAGCAGTACACCAGGTGGCCTATGTGCCCGGTCAGCCCTTTTTCGTCGATGGCCGCGGCACCAACACCCTGCGCATGTCGTTTGCCAGCGTGCCGCCCGAGACGATCCGCGAAGGGGTGCGCCGTGTGGGCGAGGTGTTCAAGGCCCATCTGTAGCAGGGGGCGGGGCGCAAGCTTGACCACAACGGCGAACGGCCTAGAATCGTTGCCATAGTCAGAGGGAGAGTTGCTATGCCGCTGTACGAATTCCACTGTCATCATTGCGGCGAGACCTTTACGGTACGCCGTTCATTCTCGGCCGCTAAGGAACCTGCTCCGTGCCCGAGCTGCGAGAGCGACGACACCACGCGCGCCTTTGCCACGTTTGCCTGTATGGCCAAGGGCAGCGGTGGAGAGACCTATTCAGTTGGCGGAGGCGGTTGTGCTGGCTGCGCTGGCGGGCACTGCGCGACCTGTGGCCATTAGCGAGAGCCTCGTTCATCCACGGGCTGCACATTATCAGGTGCGGCCCGTTTTCGTATGTGCAGGTTGCCCTCTATGACGTCCAAGGCATGGTCAGTACAATTCGATCTACAGCATACGGATGACGCCACCATGGCGCGCGTCGGTGTGCTGCACACGCCGCATGGTCAGGTGCCCACACCGGTTTTCTGCCCGGTGGGCACGCAGGCCACCGTCAAGGCCATCACGCCGCGCGAGTTGCACGACTTGCAGGCTGGGATGATTCTGGGCAACACCTACCACCTCTACCTGCGCCCTGGTGCCGAACTCATCGCGCAGCTCGGCGGCCTGCATCGCTTCATGGGGTGGGATGGCCCCATCCTCACCGACAGTGGCGGCTTTCAGGTGTTCAGCCTCGAGGGGTTGCGGCGCATCGGCGACGACGGTGTGATGTTCCGCTCGCACATCGATGGCTCGACGCACACCTTTACGCCCGAGTTGGTGGTCGACGTGCAGGAAAAGCTCGGCTCTGACATCGCCATGGTGCTCGACGAGTGCGCCGAACCGCATGACTATGACTATGCAGTGGCGGCCATGGAGCGCACGCATCGCTGGGCCGAGCGCTGTCTCAAGGCCCATCGTCGCCCCGATCAGTCTCTGTTTGGCATTGTGCAGGGGGGCATCCACGCAGACCTGCGGCGGGCCAGCGCCGAGGCCATTGCCAGCATGGGGTTTGCAGGGCATGCCATTGGTGGGTTGAGCGTGGGCGAAACCAAGGCCGATATGCTGCGTATTCTGGATGTTGTCACGCCCCTGCTGCCGCCCGAGCGGCCGCGGTATCTGATGGGGGTGGGCTCGCCCGAAGACCTGGTTGAAGGCGTGGCTCGCGGTGTGGACATCTTTGACTGCGTGTTACCCACGCGGTTGGCGCGAAATGGCGCCGTGTTCACCCCCGAGGGACGGCTCAACCTGCGCAATACGGCGCATCGAGACGATCCCCGGCCCATCCAAGAGGGCTGCGGCTGCTATACCTGTCAGAACTTTTCGCGGGCCTATCTGCGGCACCTCATCGTCGCGCAAGAGATGCTCGCTGCGCGGCTCAACACGCTGCACAATCTGCACTTTTTGCTCGACCTGATGCGCCGCATGCGCACTGCCATCTTGGAGGGCGCGATGGCATCATTCCGCGAGGCGTTCTGGGAGCGCTATCAGGTGGCCGATGCTGTAGCCCGTGAGCACAACCGTGCTCGCTGGAACAGCCGAGCACGCCGCAGCAGTGCCGGTAAGTGACAAAAACCTGGGCGGTGACGGAGGCGTGTGGACATGACGGTTTGGGAGGCCATTCTGTGGGGCATGCTGCAGGGCGCAACCGAGTTCTTGCCGGTGAGCAGCTCGGGCCACCTGGTGTTGGTGCCGTGGTTGCTGGGCCGCTCGGCGCCAGGGCTGACCTATGGCGTGATCGTGCATACCGGCACGCTGCTGGCCATGGTGGTCTACTTTTGGCATGACATCTGGGCGTTGCTCGATGGTTTGCTGCAGAGTTGGCGACAGCGCGAGCTGACGCCTATGGGGCGGCTGGCGCTGATGATCGCGGTCAGTGCTATTCCGGCGGGAGTGGTGGGCTTGCTGTTCGACGACTACCTGGAGGCGGCGTTTGGCGAGCCAGCGGTGGTGGCGGTGCTGTTGCTGATCACCGGCGCCGTGTTGGCCCTCAGCGAGCATTTGGGGCGCCGTGAGCGCCCGCTGGAAGCGCTCTCATGGCGCGATGCAGTGACCATTGGCCTGGCGCAGTGCGTGGCTCTTTTGCCCGGCATCTCGCGTTCGGGCAGCACCATCTCGGCAGGGATGCTGCGGGGGCTCGATCGCGAGGCGGCGGCTCGCTTTGGCTTCTTGATGGCGCTGCCGTTGCTCGTGGGCGCTACGGCCCACGAGTTGCTTGGCATGTCGGGCGGGGGAGGTCAGGTGGCTGGCGGACTGCTACTGGTCGGGTTCGTAGCGGCAGCCCTGACGGGTTACGCGGCCTTGCGCTTGCTGCTGGGCCTGGTGCGCAGAAACGGCCTGTGGCCCTTTGCCATCTATTGCTGGGCGATAGGTCTCTTTGGGCTGGTGATGGTGGCGGTGCGGTGATACGCGGCTGGCGGCTGTGGGCCTTGTTGGTCACTCTCATGCTGGGTGGGTGCCAGGCGCTGGTGACGCCGCTGGGGCATGACGTGGCCGCCGTTGAGCCCACCGCCGGAGACGATGGCGACCTGGTGAACCTGGTTGCCTGCTGGGAGGCCGAGCCGCTGGCCGAGCTGCTGCGGATGGCCTATGAAGCGCAGTATCCCAGCTCGGCGGTGCTGGTCAACCTGACCAATAGTCAGCACGCCATGGAGCTGCTGCAACGTGGCGAGGCGTCGCTGGGGCTGATAGTGACGATGGCCGATCAGGAACCCCAGGTGCCCACAGGCTGGATCACTCGGGAGCTGGCTGTGGATGCCGTCGCGCTGGTGACTTCGCCTGATCTGGCAGTGGCCAGTATCTCGCCCGATGATCTGTCTCGGCTCTATGCCGGGCAGGTGGTCGACTGGGCCGATCTAGGGTTCGGCGAGGGACAGCCTGCCTTTGTCACGCGCGAACGGGGCACGGTGCTGCGGCTGCTGTTCGAGGAGCGCATCATGGGTGATCGCTCGATCTCGACAGCAGCGGCCGTGGTGCCCCACAACCACGCAATGCTAGAGCTGGTGTCTACGACGCCGAAAGCGCTGGGCTATGTGCCCGCAACTCTGGTCGACGATCGTGTGCGGGTGGTGGCACTCGATGGCAAGTTGCCCACGCATAGCGAGATCGAAAGGGGTAGCTATCCGCTGCGCTCTAGCCTGTGGCTAGTGATGCCCGTCTCTAGCGAAGGGCTGGCCGATGGTGGCGCACTACGCCTCGCCAGCTTCGCCCTTGGCGCCCGTATGCAGCGCGAGATCAGCGCTCGGTACGTGCGCCCTTAGGGCCGCACATAGGGATTGCCGGCGCGTTCGAGCGCGATAGTGGTCTCGGGGCCATGCCCTGGATAGACCACCGTCTCGGGTGGAAGAGTGTACAGGCGCTCGCGGATGGACTGTGCGAGGATGCGCTGGCTGCCACCGGGCAGGTCGGTGCGACCGATGCTGCCGGCAAAGAGCGCATCCCCGCAGAACACCACGCGTTCGCTGGCGAGGTAGAATGATAGCCCGCCGGGCGAATGGCCCGGGGTGAGCAGGCAGGCGATCGTCAGTTCGCCGAGCCCCAGCGTCTCGTTGTCAACGAGTAGACGCCCGGCCTTGACCGGCGAGATACCGCCCTGGGCGAACAGCTTAAAGATGGCGGGCGGCCTGGCCAACGGTTCGGCCTCGTGGGCGTGGATGCAGACCTCGGCGCCTGTCGCCTCAACCAGGCCATTGACGGCGCCGATATGGTCGAAATGATAGTGAGTGAGCAGGATGTACCGCAGCTCGAGGGCCTGCTCTTTGAGCAGGGCGAGCACGCGCTCGGGCTCAGCGCCCGGATCGATGACGGCCGACGGGCCGCCCCGCCCGTCGGCCAGCAGGTAGCAGTTGGTCTGCAGCGGGCCGAGGGCCAGAGCCTTGAGTAACAAAACGTGCCTCCCATCGGTGCTGATAGCGTCGATCCTAGTCAGCGCCGGGGGATGCGTCAACTGCGACCCTGGTCGCGCATATGAAGGAGTCTCGCCATGCGCATGAGTCATCTCTTTGGCCGCACCCTGCGCGATGCCCCCTCGGATGCTCAGCTGCCCAGCCACCAACTCTCGGTGCGCGCCGGGCTGGTGCGGCAGCTTGCCCAGGGCATCTACTCGTTTCTGCCTTTGGGGTGGCGCGCCATTCGCAAGATCGAGGGGATCATCCGGCAGGAGATGGACGCTGTCGGTGGCCAAGAGTTGCTGATGCCACTGGTGCACCCGGCCGAGCTGTGGCAGCGTACCGGCCGTTACGACGCCCCTGCGCCAGGCCGCAACCTGCTGCGATTTAACGACCGCTGGGACCACCCCATGGTGCTGGCGATGACTCACGAAGAGGTGGCCGCCGATCTGGCGCGCACCGAGATCAGCTCATACCGGCAGTTGCCGTTGATGACCTACCACTTTCAGGTCAAGTTCCGCGACGAGCCCCGGGCGCGAGGCGGATTGGTGCGCGTGCGCGAGTTCATTATGAAGGATGCCTACACCTATAGCGCCAGCGACGAGCAGCTCGACGAGCAGTACCAGGCTATCTATGCGGCCTATCTGCGCATCTTTCAGCGTTGTGGGCTTGACGTCTTGCCCGTGCGGGCTGCTACGGGCGCTATGGGCGGTTCGGCATCGCACGAGTTTATGGTGCCCAATGAGCTGGGCGAGGACACACTGCTGCTCTGCCCTGCGTGTGGTTATGCGGCCAACGCCGAGACGGCCACCTTCACCAAGGGGCAGGCGGCAGAGGAGCCGTTGGCGGCTATGGAACAGGTGGCCACGCCCGGCGCCACCACCATCGAGGCGGTGGCACGCTACCTGGGCGTGCCGGTGAACAAGACCGCCAAGGCGGTGTTCTTGGCCACGCCCGCCGGCCGGGTGGTCTTTTGCGTTATCCGCGGTGATCTCGAGGTGAGCGAGGCCAAAGTGTCGGCGCTGCTGGGCGGCGAGGAGCTGGGTGCAGCCACACCGGAGCAACTGCAGCGTGCCGGGCTGGTGGCGGGCTATGCCTCGCCGGTGGGCGTCAAAGAGGGCGCCGCGGGCGAGGCGGTACTGGTGATCGGCGACGACTCGCTGCTGCATGCGCCCAACCTGGTGGCCGGCGCCAACAGGCCAGGCTATCACCTCGTCAACGTCAACTATCCCCGCGATTACGCCGTGGATCAGATGTCTGACATTGCCCTGGCCCGTGAGGGCGATCCGTGCCCCGTCTGCCAGCAGCCGCTGCAACTGACGCGCGGCATCGAGGTGGGGCATGTGTTCAAGCTGGGCACCCGCTACAGCGATGCCCTGGGCGCCACCTATCTGGATGCCGATGGCCGGCCGCATCCGGTGATCATGGGCAGCTATGGCATCGGGCTGGGGCGGCTGCTGGCGTGTATCATCGAGCAGCATCACGACGAGCATGGCATCGTCTGGCCTACAAGCGTTGCGCCCTATCAGGTGTACATCGCTTCGCTGGCGCGGCCGGGGTCTGAGGTCGAGCAGGCGGCCGATGCCCTGTATGAGCGGCTGTGCGCCGCCGGGTTCGAGGTGCTCTATGACGATCGCAACGAGCGCGCTGGGGTCAAGTTCAACGATGCGGACCTGCTTGGCATACCCGTACGCCTGACGGTGAGCGACCGCACAGCGCCGCAGCATACAGTCGAGTGCAAGCTGCGTTGGGAGTCAGAGCGGCACCTCGTACCCCTCGATGAGGTCGAGTCGGTCATCGGCGCCGCAATGAACCTGCAGCAGCCCCAGGCTTGACGTGCGCAGCCCATGCTGCTATGATCTGGGCATCGGCGATGATCGGAAGGAGTAGCCGTTCGCGCGTCGCAAGAGATGAGGGGTCAGCGGCTGAGAGCCCCTCTCGGCGCCAGGCGGTGAAGGTCGTCCGTGAGCCAGATGGCTGAAGGCGAGTAAGCCACCTCGGGTGCGCCCGTTATAGCGATCGAGCGTGGTCGGCCAAGGCCGGCCAAAGAGGAGTGGTACCGCGGAAGGCGCAAGATGGCGCCCTTTCGTCTCCAGCAGACGAGAGGGCGCTTTGTCGTTGTTGAGGATCGATCTGGGGAGGAAACAGATGACCAAGATGCCGCTGCCGCAAGAGATGGCCAGAATGTACGACGCCGCAGCCATCGAGCAGCCCCTATATCACTGGTGGATGGAGCGCGGCGATTTCAAGCCGCGCATCGACCCGGCGCAAAAGCCGTTCGTGATCTCAATGCCGCCGCCCAACGTCACCGGCGCACTGCATCTGGGGCACGCCATCATCGCATCGATCGAAGACGCGATGATCCGCTACCATCGTCTGCATGGCCGGCCAACGCTCTGGGTGCCTGGCAGCGACCATGCTGGCATCGCGACGCAGAACGTGGTCGAGCGCGAGCTGGCCAAAGAGGGCCTCACGCGGCACGATCTGGGCCGCGAAAAGTTCGTCGAGCGAGTGTGGCAGTGGAAAGAGGTCTACCATCGGCGCATCACCGAGCAGCACTATGCCCTGGGCGTCTCGTGCGACTGGGACCGCGAGCGCTTTACCATGGATGAGGGCCTCTCGCGGGCGGTGAGAGAAGCTTTTGTGCAGCTCTACGAAGATGGTTTGATCTACCGTGGCTCGTATCTGGTGAACTGGTGCCCGCGCTGCGGCACGGCCATCTCTGACCTCGAGGTGGAGCACGAGGATGAGCAGGCGCACTTGTGGTACGTGCGCTACTGGACGGCCGACCGCAGCCGCTCGATCACGGTGGCCACCACGCGCCCCGAGACGATTCTGGGCGATACGGCTGTGGCCGTGCACCCCGAGGATGAGCGCTATGCTGACCTGGTGGGGCTTGAGGTGGTGCTGCCGGTGATCGGGCGCGCCATCCCCATTGTGGCAGATGAGGCGGTGGATCGTGCCTTTGGAACCGGCGCCGTCAAGATCACGCCGGCGCATGACCCGGTGGACTATGAGGTGGGGCAACGGCATGGCCTGCCGTCGATCAATGTGATGAACGACGATATGACCATGAACGCCGAGGCCGGCCCCTACGTGGGCCAAGACCGCTTTGACTGTCGCCGCAACCTGGTGGCTGACATCGAGGCGCTGGGCGATCTGATCAAGATCCAGGATCTGAGCCACGCTGTGGGGCATTGCCAGCGCTGCAACACCATCGTAGAACCGCGCATCTCCAAGCAGTGGTTCGTCAAGACGGCACCGCTGGCCGAGGAGGCGCTGGCGGCCGTCAACGATGGACGTATTCGCATCGTGCCTGAGCGTTTTGCGCGCGTGTATGCCAACTGGATGGAGAACATCCGCGACTGGTGTATCTCGCGGCAGCTCTGGTGGGGGCATCGCATCCCTGTGTGGTACTGTGCCGACTGTGGCGCCGAACTCTGTGCCCGTAACGACCCGACCACCTGCGCCAAGTGCGGCGGCAGGGCCCTGGGGCAAGACCCCGACGTGCTCGACACCTGGTTCTCGTCGGGGCTGTGGCCCTTTTCGACGTTGGGCTGGCCCGACCAGACGCCCGACCTGGACTATTTTTACCCCACGTCGGTGCTCGAGACGGGCTATGACATCCTCTTTTTCTGGGTGGCGCGCATGATCATGATGGGCCTGCGCATGACGGGGCAGGTGCCTTTCGATACCGTCTATCTGCATGGGCTCATCCGCAACGAGGACGGCAAAAAGATCAGCAAGTCGCTGCCTAACGCCGAGAGCTATGATCCGCTGAACATCATCCGCGAGTATGGGCAGGACGCACTGCGCTACACACTGCTCACCGGCTCTACCCCTGGCAACGACATGAAGCTGTCGCTTGGCCGCGTGGAGAGCAACCGCAACTTTGGCAACAAGCTGTGGCAGGCGGCTCGCTTTGTGCTGGGCAACCTGGGCGATCAGTCGGCCGCCTTTACGCCACCCGCGAGCGTCGACCCTGCCACGCTCGACGACGTCGCTGACCGCTGGATCGTGAGCCGATTCCATGGTCTGGTTGGCGAGGTGGATCGCCTCTTTGAGGCTTATCAGATCGGCGAGGCGGGCCGACAGATCTATGAGTTCATCTGGGGCGAGTACTGTGACTGGTATATCGAGATGACCAAAGTGCGCCTGCGCGGCGACGGCGGGTCGGCGGCCGAGCAGGCGCTGCAGGCGCTGGTGTACGTGCTCGACGGCTGTCTCAAGCTGCTGCACCCCTACATGCCCTTTGTCACCGAGGCGATCTGGCAATACCTGCCGCACCATGGCGAGGCGTTGATCGTGGCCGACTGGCCGGCCGGTGGCGCGCAAGATGCCGAGGCCGAGGCCGATCTGGCGGCGCTGATGGAGCTCGTGCGGGCCATCCGCAACGTGCGCAGCGAGTATGAGGTGGAGGCGAGCCGGCGCATCGGCGCGGTGGTGGTGGCCGGCGAGCGGCTGGCGCTGGTCGAGTCGCAGCGCGAGGCGTTTCTGCAGCTGGCGCGCATCGACCCGGCACAGCTCACCCTGGTGACTGGCCTCGCTGAGCACCCAGAGCGCGCCGTCAGCCTGGTGGTGGCCGGGTTCGAGTGCTATCTGCCACTGGCCGCGCTGGTCGACCTCGATGTCGAGCGCGAGCGGATCGGCAAACAGCTCGCCGAGCTGGCCAGCGAGATCGCACGTTCTGAAAAGCTGCTGGGCAACGCCGGCTTTGTGGCCAAGGCGCCAGAGGCGGTGGTGGAACGCGAGCGCGTCAAACTGGGCGACCTGCGAGAGCGCCGCGCCAAGCTCGATAACCGCCAACAGGCTTTGAGCTGAGATCAGTGCGACTATGAACGGGGCCTGCGTTTACGCAGGCCCCGTTTTGCTGCTTGCCAGACCGACTTGACACCCTCAGGGGGCATGGTATAATCTTTAGTAAGTCAATAAACAATAACATCCCTGAGGAGGTTGTGATGGAGTTCCGGAGACTTGGCAAGGCGGGCATCAAGCTGAGTACGGTGGGCCTGGGCGGTTGGACGACCTTTGGCGAGAGCATTCAGGATCGTGACCTAGCACGCGATATCATCCGCGCCGCGTACGAGCAGGGGATCAACTTTTTCGACATCGCCGACGCCTATGCGCGCGGTGGTTCGGAAGAGATGATGGGGCAGGTGCTGCGCGAGTTCCCGCGGCATACGCTGGTGATCTCGAGCAAGCTGTTCTGGCCGATGAGCGACGATGTGAACGACCGCGGACTCTCGCGCAAGCACGTCTTTGAGTCGGTGGACAAGTCGCTCAAACGCATCGGCACTGACTATCTGGACATCTACTACTGCCATCGCTTTGACCCCGAGACGCCTCTCGAAGAAACAGTGCGCGCCATGGATGATCTGGTGCATCAGGGCAAGGTGCTCTACTGGGGCACTAGCGAGTGGAGTGGCGCCCAGATCGCAGAGGCCGTGGGCCTGGCGCGCCAGCACAATCTCTATGCGCCCAGCGTTGAACAGCCGCACTATAGCCTGCTACATCGCCAGCGCGTCGAGGGAGAGATCATCCCCGCGGTGCGGGCACATGGCATTGGGCTCACGACCTTTAGCCCGCTGGCAAACGGCATTCTGACGGGGAAGTACGATGACGGGGTGCCGGCAGATAGCCGCGCGGCCCGCAATGAGCACCTGCGCGAGCGCCTAACTGATGACCTGCTCGACAAGGTGCGCCGCCTCAAGCCCATCGCCGATGACCTGGGCATTAACCGCGCCCAGCTGGCTGTGGCCTGGATTCTGCGCCAGCCTGAGGTGACTGCGGTAATCACTGGCGCCACCAGGCCCGAGCATGTGGCTGGCAATGCCAGGGCAGCTAGCGTGGCGTTGACCCCCGACGTCGTTGCGGCCATCGACGCTCTCTTTGCCTAGCCCGTCACCGGCCTTTTTGAAACAGCAACAGCGCCCACAGGGCGCTGTTGCTTTGCTTTACCGTCTGGCAGCCGGCGGTTACTCGACGACTGGCCACCAGAGGGCGAACCAGAGCATCTCGCCGTCCGAGTTGTTGCGCACGGTGTGCATCACATCGGGGGGCACATCGACCACCATGCCGGGGAAGGTCTCGGCGACCTCATCGCCGATGACCACCTGGCCATGGCCTGCATGGAAGAAGTAGATCTCTTGCGTGGGGTGCGTGTGAGGTTCCATCTCGCCGCCCGGGTTGAGATGGCCCCAGGCATGGCCAAAGGGCGCCTTGACGCCGTCGGGCAGCACGGGCATGGCCAGGATGGTACCGGCATGGGCCGGGCGTGCGGTCAGGGCATCATAGCTGCTGGTGTTCATGTTTCGCTCCTCTAGGGTGTGAGTGGGGTGAGCTCGAGTCGATCCATCATCCCGAGCGCGGCGGTGAGGCGATCGCGCCAGTCTGCGCCGACCTGCAGCCACACACGCGACCCGCGCGCCCGCACGTCGGGCTGGCGGTTCAGCCGCGCCAGGGCGTTGTCGGTGAGCAAGAGGGGCAGCACCAGCACAATCTCGTCTTCCATGCTCTTGATCTGAATCACGCCAACCTGCTCGGCTCGCGCCTTGACCTCGAGCAGGTAGAACAGGTCCTCGACCGGCGCCGGCATGGTGCCAAAGCGATCGCGCAGCTCATCGCGTATCTGGGCAACGTCGTCCAGCGTCTTGACGTGAGACAACCGCCGGTAGAGACGCAAGCGCAGGGCGGCGTCGGGTATATAGTCATCTGGCAGGTGGGCCGAGAGGGGCAGATCGATGCTGGGACCCAGGTCGAGGCTGAGGGCCTCGACGGCTGCCCGGTGTTGAGCACGAATCACCGCCTCCAGCGACTCGCCTGAGGCATCGCGGATCTCTTGCACGGCGCGCCGTAACAGGCGGCTATAGAGATCAAACCCGATGGCATTGATGTGGCCGTGCTGCTCTGCACCGAGAATCTCGCCGGCGCCGCGGATCTCCATATCGCGCATAGCCACGCGCAGGCCTGCGCCCAGCTCGCTGGCCTCTTGGATGGCCTGCAGGCGCTTGGTGGCGATCTCGGTGAGCGGCGGTCGATAGAGCAGGTAGGCATAGCCGCGGTTGAGCCCACGCCCCACGCGGCCACGCAACTGGTAGAGCTGCGCCAGGCCAAAATGGTCAGCATCATCGATGATGATGGTGTTGACGTTGGGGATGTCGAGGCCGCTTTCGATGATGGTGGTGCACAGAAGTACGTCATACTGCCCCTGGGCAAAGTCTAGCATCACCTGTGCGAGCTCGTCCTCGTCCATCTGCCCGTGGCCGATGACCACACTGGCCTCGGGCACGATGCGGTGCAACGCAGCCGCTACCAGGTCGATATCTTGCACACGGTTGTGCACAAAGTACACCTGACCGTTGCGGTCGATCTCGCGCAGGATGGCCGTGCGGATGGCACTCTCCTCGTAGGACGCCACCACAGTGCGCACTGCCAGGCGATTCTCGGGGGCCGTATCGATTATGCTCATATCGCGGATGCCGCTGAGCGACATGTGCAGGGTGCGCGGGATGGGCGTGGCCGTCATGGTGAGCACGTCTACCTCGCGACGGAGCTGCTTGAGGCGCTCTTTGTGGGTAACGCCAAACCGCTGCTCTTCATCGATGACCACCAGGCCCAGGTCGTGGAACGAGACATCTTGCGAGAGCAGACGGTGTGTGCCGATGACGATATCGACGCTGCCCTCCATGAGGCCGAGGATAACCTCGTCTTGCTCGTCGGGGCTACGAAAGCGCGAAAGCATCTCGACGCGCACCGGAAAGGCGCGCAGTCGTCGTCGGAAGGTGTAAAAATGCTGTTGCGCCAGGATGGTGGTGGGCACCAGCACGGCCACCTGCTTGCCATCCATCACCGCCTTAAAGGCGGCACGCAGGGCCACCTCTGTCTTGCCATAGCCCACGTCGCCGCACACCAGGCGGTCCATCGGCTTGGGGCGCTCCATGTCGGCCTTGATCTCGGCCAGGGCGCGGAGCTGGTCGTCGGTCTCTTCGTAGGCAAAAGATGCCTCTAGCTCGTGCTGCCATTCGGTGTCAGCCGCAAAGGCCATGCCGGGCGTCACCTCACGAGCGGCGTAGAGCTCGAGCAGGTCGCGCGCGATATCGCGGATGGCCTTTTCAGCCCTTTCGCGGACGGCGGCCCACTCGGTGCCCCCCAGGCGGTGGATGCGCGGTTGGCGCTCGTCGGCGCCCAGGTAGCGGCTAACGCGGTCGGCCTGATGAATGGGCACAAAGAGGCGATCGCCCTGTTCATAGGCCAGCTCCAGGTACTCGCGCTCGACGCCGCCGATGCTCTTGCGCACCAACCCGCGATAGACGCCGATGCCATACTCAAGGTGTACGACATAGTCGCCCTCTTGCAGGTCGGCAAAGAGGGCCTCCGGTGCGCTCTGGCGAGGGGCTATCTCTCGGCGTCGCTGTTTGCGCACCCAACCGAACAGCTCAGCATCGGTGAGCAGCAGCAGGTCGGCTGCCGGCAGGGCCCAGCCCTCGTTGACGACGCCATCGATCAGGCTGATGGTACCTGGTGCTGGTAGGCTCGCCAGCTCGCGAGTCGGCGTCACAGGCACCTGCTGTTGGTGCAAGAGGGTGGCCAGGCGCTCGGCCTGCCGCGAGACGAGCACCAGCCGTTGGCCGTCGCGGCTGAGGCGCACGGCCTCGGCCAGGCCGTCTTCGAGCTGACCGCCAAAGTGCGGCGCCGCCACAAAGAGCCGGCCGATGGGAGACTGTAGCTCTTGCTGACCATAGCCGAGGCTGATGGCGCCCGCTAGGCGGGTTTTGAGCTCTTCCCACGTTAGGTGAGCTATGGCAAAGTTGGCTGGCAGGTCGCCGTCGCGGATCATGTCGGCCCTCAGACTGGTGGCCTGGTTCTCGAGGCCGAGGGCAGCCGTCTCGAGCGTCAACACATCGTCGACCAGCAGCAGGGCATTGGCCGGCAGATAGTCTGTGAGCGTGGCAGCGTTGGGATAGAGATAGGGCGTATAGTACTCGATGCCACGAAAGTAGGCTCGCTCGAGCAAATGGTCGCGATCGTCCTGATAGCGCGCCCTGGCCACGCCGTTACAGCCATCGAGCTGCCAGCTCGCGAGGGCCTCACGCGCAGCCAGTCCCCACTCGGGCAGCGCCTCGCTGGCAGGCGGCAAAGCCACGCTGGTAAGGTTTTTGCGGGTGCGCTGCGTGCTGGCATCGAATGTGCGGATCGAGTCGATCTCGTCGCCGAAAAAGTCGATGCGAATGGGCCAATGCTGGCCCGGCGGGTAGACATCGACCAGGCTGCCACGGTGGGCAAAGGTGCCTGGCTCCTCAACCACGGGCACACGCTCGTAGCCAGCGCGAACGAGGCGCTCGATCAGCGTATACATTGGCACGGCCTGTCCCTGATCGAGCGTCTGATGTGCGCGCAGCAGGGCGCGCGGAGTGACGGTCTTGGCCATCAGCGACCAGATCGAGGCGGTGATAAACAGCCCTTGTGGGGCAGCTGCGCCGCGGCTCTGCGCGGCCAGCTCACTCAAGAGCGAGACGCGGGCCTGGATGGTCTCGCGATCCCACGGGGTGCGGTCATAAAAGATCGTGTCGGGTGCATGGTAGTAACGCACCAGAGCTGGATCGTGAGCATAGCCCTGCACCTGCTCGGCAAGCTGACGGGCCGCGGCCGGCGTGCCGGTGACAAAGAGAACGGGGCCGCCCCAGTCGGCCTGGATGGCGGCCAGCAGCACTGGGCGGGCGGCCTCGAGCACATCCAGCGTGAGCGCCGCAAAGCGACGTTCGTCTCGCGCTGCCGATAGCTGCGTCAGCAGCTGTTGGTATGTGGGGTGCGCACGCAACGGTGCCAGCAGGTTCAGTTTCATATGGCCTCGTCTAGAGGGGGAACAGCGGCTGCCCGTTGTAGAGGTTCATCGCTTCGTGAACGCCTTGTTCTAGCAGCGTGCGCAGAACCTCGTCGACGCGCTGATGGGCTGCGGCGATGACGGGCTGCTGATCGCGATCAAAGTCGTTCAGCACATAGTCGGCGGGGTCTCCCGCGCTGGGGCGGCCGATGCCGATGCGCACACGGCAAAATGCCTGCGACTTGAGCATGGCGATGATGCTTTTCAGGCCATTGTGGCCGCCACTGCCGCCCTTAGGGCGCACGCGTACCTGCCCCAGCTCCAGGTCGAGATCATCATAGATGACGATGAGGTGATCCAGCGGCACCTTGAACCAACGTACGAGCGGCGCCACAGCCTGCCCGCTCTCGTTCATAAAGGTCTGTGGCTGCGCCAACACTACACGCTTGCCGATGATGGCGCCCTCGCCAAAGGTCGCACGAAAGCGACGCTTGTTGAGAGAGATGCCATACAGGCGCGCGATATAGTCGGTGGCCTGAAAGCCGATGTTGTGCCGGTTACCGGCGTACTGCCGGCCTGGGTTGCCCAGGCCGGCGATAAGATAGCGCTCCACGAGTTCCTCGGGGTCGAGCACAGTGCACCATCGTAGTGGCGCAGCAGCAAGCCAAGGTCGGATGGCCTGCCGCGCGGGCGCCTAAAGCAAGCGGCGGATGCCGAATACGATGCCCACCAACACGAACACGGCGCCCATGGCCAGCCCGCCATACATGGCCGACTGCCCCCACATCTTGACGTCAAGTGGAGACTCGCTCTCGGCCTCGGGGGCGGTCAGCGTGGGCGTTGGGGTGCCCTGTGCGGGGGCGCGGGTGGGCGCGATGACGATAGGCGTTGGCGACACCCGCGGCGTGGCTGTGGGGGCAACCGCAGGCGTCCCCTCCTCTTGTACGGGCTCGGGCTCCTCCAGAGCGGGCGTCTCCGTGACCTCTGGCGTCGGCGTTGAGGTGGGACGGGTGTTGGCCACCACCAGGTTACGCACAAAGAACTCTTCCCAGTTGCCATCTTGCTTGACGCCCTGCAGGCGCAGCGTATAGACGCCATCGGGCAAGACGGCGGTGTTCCACACTTCGAGCTGGCCGTTGATGACGGGCTGTTCGTGCAGCGACCCGATGACGGCCCACTCGCCTGGGTTGGCGCCTACGCCGAACTCGACTTTGTAGAACTGAAACGAGGGCACCGAGGCCGACCCGATGATGGGCACCATGCCACGCACCTCTTGCCCCATCTCGGGCGATGTGATCTGCACCACCAGTTGCTGACCGGCCGTCGGCATCGCCAGGGCCAGCAGCAGGGTGATGAACGCCAGCGTTGCGAATGCTCGTTTGAGCATGGGGATATCCTCTGTACCTCGTATGGTGCTGCGAGTTTACCACAATGGGCTGCCAGGGCCAAGCCAGAGCGGCGTAAAGGTGCGTTTGACCTGCAAGCACACAAACCTATACTGGGTATGAGCAGTCATCAGGAAGAGGCAGTCCATGAGCAGCATCGAAGAACAGGCCGGCCCCAGCGATAGCGTGCAAGAAGAGATTCTGGCGCGGCTGCGCCGGGTCGAGGGACAGATCCGTGGCATCCAGCGCATGATCGTCGAAGGTCGCGATTGCGAGGCTGTGGCGACGCAGCTGCTGGCGGCACGCGCCGCGCTAGATAAGGCGAGCGTGTTCATCATGAGCCACCATATCGAGCAGTGCCTGGTGGGCACTTCGGGGCGCACCGATCATGACCAGCTCGATCGGGTGGTGTCTTTCTTCATGCGCTTTGCATCTGGCCCGGCGACGGAGATTGAGAGCGAGGAGGAGTAATGGCGACCCTATCAAATGTGACAGACAGCACCTTTGAATCAGAGGTACTCGGCGCTCAGGGAGCGGTGCTGGTCGACTTTTGGGCCGAATGGTGCGTGCCCTGCAAGATGCTGGCGCCGGTGCTCGAGAGGGTGGCTGGTGAGTTGGGCGACCAGGTGACCATCGTCAAGCTTGACGTGCAAGCCAACCCCGAGACGCCGACGCGCCTGGGCGTGCTCAATCTCCCTACCATGATCCTCTTTCGCGCTGGGCAAGAGCTCAAGCGGTTTGGCGGCGCCATGCCCGCAGGCAAGCTCAAACAGCAACTGCTCGAAACGCTGGCCTGAGAATGCAGAGGCCCCGCCAACACCCGGCGGGGCCTTTTTGATCACAGTGCGATGGCTAGCTGAATTGCGGCAGCCAACGTGCCTCGGCGGCGAACAGCTCGGCGGTCATCTCGCGGATCTGAGGCAATGTGCAGACAGCCGCTGTGAGCGGGTCCATCATCAGCGCGTGCACGATCATCTCGCGGTCGCCAGCAAGCGAGCCCGATACGGCCAGCTCTTGTACGGCGATGTTGCTGCGGTTGAGCGCCGCCAGTACGGGGGGCAGCGCGCCTACGTGACACGGCTGGATGCCGTTGCCATCGACGACACAAGGCACCTCGACCGAGCAGCCCTGTGGCAGGTTGGTGATGAGCTCTGTGTTGGGGACGTTGCCATAGATGACGGTGGGCGTGTCGGAGACCATCGCCTCGATGATGTACGAGCCGTACTCGTTCGAGCGCTCGTCGGGCAGGCGCCGTGTGCCAGCGATCTGCTCATTCACCTCATCGAGATAGTCATGCAAGCGCGCTTTGCAGTGGTTGAGATAACCAGCATTGCCGCCAAAGGCGATCCAGTGGTCGTGAGGGTCTTTGAAGCGAGGCACCAGCTCCTGCTCGATCATGGCCTGAGACTTGCGAAAGTAGGGCACATACTCCGAGGCATGACCGCTCGACTCGGTGACAAAGTAGCCAAACTGCTCAAACTCTTCGATGCGAATGGGCTCTTGGCCGCGCAGCATCGGATCTTTTACGGCCTCTCGCAACAGGGGATAGGCGTCTTGCCCCTTCCAGGTGAGGTCGAGAAACCAGGCCATGTGATTGATGCCTGCCACGCGGTAGCGCAACTCCTCGAACGGGGCGTCGATGAACCGCGCCAGCATGGCCGCTGTGCCCTGCACGCTGTGGCACAGCCCCACGTAGGGGCGGCCTGCGCCAGCAGCCACGCCCCAGCTGTTGATGGCCATGGGGTTGCTATAGTTGATCAGCAACGCCCTGTCATCGCAGAGCTCGTTCATATCCTGGCAGATGTCGAGCAGGACAGGGACGGTGCGCAGACCGCGGAACACGCCGCCAGGGCCCAGCGTGTCGCCCACACACTGGCCCACGCCATAGCGCAGGGGGATTTCGATGTCGAGCTCGTAGGCCTCGAGGCCGCCCACCTGAATGGTGGTGATGCAAAAGTCGGCGCCATCCAGGGCCTCGCGACGGTCCAGCGTGGCCTCAACGCGGGCGGGTAGGTTGCGGGCCGTCACCATCTTGTGCACCAGCGCACGCGCCGTCTCTAGGCGCTGCGCGTCGATATCCATCAGGGTGATGGTGGCGTTCTGCAGTGCGGGCGCCAGCAGAATGTCGCTGGTCAGGTTGCGTGTGAACACAACACTGCCCGCGCCGATGATCGCGATCTTGGTCATGGGGCACCTCCAGAGGCCTAGCTGTACGGCGATGATAGCCGCCAGAATCGGCATCGCCAAGTAGACGTAAGTTTGCAGTCACGGGCCCACGATGATATACTAGGGTGAAAGACTTTCCAGGGAAAGTGGGTGCGGTCGTCCCACTTTTTTTCTGTTAGCGGCTGATAGCCTGGAGGTAAGGGAGCAGCATGAAGAGCGAGTTTGAGCGTGCGATAACGCAGCTCAGCGCAGACCGCAACCTGGCGCCCGAGGTTATCCTCGAAGCCATTGAACAGTCGCTGGTGCTTGCCTATAAGAAACACTTTGGTGCCACTCAAAGCGTCGTGGTCAAGATTGACCCGCACACGGGTGCAGCGCAAGTGTATGTGATGAAACAGGTTGTGGATCAGGTGCTGGATCCCATGCTCGAGATCGAGCTGCCCGCGGCGCGGGCCCTGCAACCCACTGCCAAAGTAGGCGATCTGGTCGAGGTTGAGGAGCACCCCGAGAACTTTGGGCGCATCGCGGCGCAGACAGCCAAACAGGTGATCACGCAGCGCATCAAAGAGGCCGAGCGTGACACGGTGTATGCCGAGTTCGAGGGCCGCGTGGGCGAGATCATCAACGGCGTGGTGCGCAATGTGGACGCACGCACGCATAATGTGACCATCAGCCTGGGCAAGGCCGAGGCCGTGTTGCCGCGAGGGGAACAGATCCCGGGAGAGCACTATCGCTTTAACCAGCGAGTGCGCGCCTATGTGGATGATGTCTCGCGCGATGCGCGCGGACCGCAGATCACCGTCTCTCGCACCCATCCAGACCTTCTCAAGCGCTTGCTGGAGCTTGAGGTGCCCGAGATCGCCAACGGCATCGTCGAGGTCAAGCGCATCGCCCGCGAGCCGGGCTACCGCTCCAAGATCGCCGTGGCGGCGCTGCAGAGCGGTGTCGACCCCGTAGGCTCGTGTGTGGGCATGCGTGGTGTGCGCATTCAGAACATCGTCAACGAGTTGAGTGGCGAAAAGATCGATGTGGTCGAATGGTCGTCGGATGAGCGCGAGTTTATCTCGAACTCGCTGAGCCCGGCCAAGGCAGTGCAAGTGCTGCTCGATAATGTCGAGCGACTGGCGATCGTCATCGTTCCCGACCGTGCACTATCACTGGCCATTGGCAAAGAGGGTCAGAATGCGCGCCTGGCGGCCAAACTCACGGGTTGGCGCATCGACATCAAGAGCGAGACCGAGGCGGCCGAAGAGGCCGAGGTATTGGCCCAGCAGCTGGCCGAGGCCGAAGAGCGCTCGCGTCAGCTTGAGGAGCAGCGCCGTGCGGCGGCCGAGTTGCTGCTGCAGGCTGAAGCGCTGATGGATGCAGAGAGCGAACTCGACCAGAGCGAGGCCGACCTGGTGTGGGACGAGACTGCTGAACCGGTGACCGAGCCAGAGGTCGCAGCCCTTGAGGTTGACGAAGAGCTCGAGCTCGAGCACGAGCAGGAAGAGGCCGATGTTGAGCCCGAGCCGCTTGTGGCAGATGCCACGGCAGAGCCGGTTGACGAGGTTGAGGCAGTTGAGCCTGGGGCTGAGCAAGACGAAGAATGGCTCCGTCAGGCCGCGTCAGAAGATGCCGGTGAGGAAGGCGAAGACGAGGACGAGGACGACGGAGAGCGTGGCCGTGGCCGCAAAAAGGGCCGCCGGCTCGAGTATGATGAGAGGCTGGGCCGCGTGGTAGCGCGCAAGCAGCACAAGCAGCGCGGCCGCCGCGACTGGTCGACGGACTGGGAAGAGTAGCCGAGGCATCCAGATGCCACCGAAACCACGACGTCAACCACAGAGGACTTGTGTCGCCTGCCGCCAGGTGGCCGGTAAGCGAGGTCTGGTGCGCGTGGTGCGCACGCCGGCGGGAGAGGTGTCTATCGACGCCACCGGCCGACTGTCGGGCCGCGGGGCCTATCTCTGTGCTCGGCGCTCTTGCTGGGATCTGGCGCTCAAGCGTAAGGCGCTCGATCGTGCCCTCAAGGTAACGCTCGATGCCGCCACGGTTGAGCGGCTGGCCGCCTTTGGTCGCGATCTACCAGACGAAGCTGATGAAGGCGCCGACACTGACGCCGCAATGACGAATCAGGATGCATAAGCAAGACACGGTCGCCATGAATCTGGAGAAGGAGCCTATGGCCTGACGCTGATGCCTGGCGGTGCAGCCGCCTGCAGCGCCCCAGAGGCCCCTCTCTCAGAGCAGCAATCGGTCTATGACGCTCTGAGTGGCCACAGACCTTTGTTGAGGGTGTGGCCCTCAGAGGTGTAGAGCCATAGAGCTCGAAAGGAGAGGACACATGGACGCAAGATCAGGCGCCGGGAGTAGGCGCATGGGCGCACCATCACGCTCAGCAAATGATGCTGGCAGTCAGGCCCGTGGCCGACGCGGGGGGGGCTCCGCGGGTCGCTCTGGGCGCGGAGGCCAGCGTTCTGACGGCAATCGTTCCTCTCGCCCCGCTGCCCGGCCTGTGCCAGCAGGCCGTCGACCCGCCCCCGAACCCGAGCCTCAGGTCAGCGAACTGGTGCTGCCCGACGCCATCACGGTGCATGACCTGGCCAATCTGATGAAGCGTAGCCCCATCGATCTGATCAAAGAGCTGATGAACGCTGGCATCATGGCCAACATCAACCAGGTCATCGACCGCGACACGGCAACCATCGTGGCCGAGGACATGGGCTTTACCGTGGTCGAGCCCGAGGCACCCGTGGTCGAAGAGGTCGAAGAAGAAGCTCCTACTACGGTCACCGTGGTACAGCAGCGCGAGTATGCTGAAGATGAGCTGTCGCAGCTCGAGTCGCGCCCGCCCGTTGTCACCATTCTGGGCCATGTTGACCATGGCAAGACCTCTCTGCTCGATGTGATCAGGGCGACCAACGTTCAGGCTGGTGAGGCCGGCGGCATCACGCAGCACATCGGCGCCTATCAGGTCGATGTGGGTGGCAAGCGCATCACTTTTCTGGACACACCCGGCCATGAGGCCTTTACGGCCATGCGCGCTCGAGGCGCCAACGTCACCGATATCGCCGTGCTGGTGGTGGCGGCCGACGACGGCGTTCAACCGCAAACGCGCGAGGCTATCAATCACGCCCGTGCAGCGCATGTGCCCATCATCGTGGCCATCAACAAGGTCGATCTGCCCTCTGCCAACGTCGACAACGCCATGAACCAGTTGGCCGATTTGGGCCTGGTGCCCGAAGATTGGGGTGGCGAGACGATCTGCGTGCCCGTTTCGGCGCGTACGCGGCTCAACATCGACACGCTGCTCGATAACATCCTGGTGGTAGCCGAGCTCTCGAACCTGCGCGCCAACCCCCAGCGTACGCCTTCGGGGCATGTGCTCGAATCGCGCCTCGACCGTGGGCAAGGGGCCACGGCCACGCTGCTGGTGCGCGAGGGCACCCTCTCAGTGGGAGATACGGTGCTGGCAGGCACCGCCTATGGCCGCATCCGTGCGATGTATGACTTTCAGGGCAACCCTACTGACAAAGTCACGCCGTCGACGCCGGTGATGGTCACCGGCTTGCGCGAGGTGCCCACTGCCGGCGAGGGCTTTGAGGTGGTCGAGAGCGAGCGCAAGGCCCGCGAGGTCGTCGAAGAGCGCCTGCAGGCAGCCAGAAACCAGACGGTGAGGCCGGCTGGCGCCTTGACGCTGGAAGAGGTGTATGCGCAGGCGCAGGCTGGCGCGGTGCAATCGCTCAACCTCGTGCTCAAGGTTGACGTGCAGGGCAGCATCGAACCGATCCGCTCGTCGCTGGAGCAACTCGAGGTAGGCGATCTCAAGGTGGATTTCATCCATACTGGCGTAGGCACCATCACCGAGTCTGACGTGATGCTCGCAGTGGCCTCGCAGGCCATCATCGTGGGTTTTAACGTGACGGTGGATGGCGCTGCAGAGCGCCAGGCCGAGGCCGATGGCGTGCAGATCCGCACGTACAACATCATCTATCGCCTGATCGAAGACCTGCAAAAGGCGCTCGAGGGTATGCTGGCGCCCGAGTTCGAGGAAAAGCTGCAGGGCCGTGCCACGGTGCGGCAGGTGTTCAGCATTCCGCGGGTGGGCGTTATCGCCGGCTGCCGCGTAATCGAGGGGCGCGCAGTGCGTAATGCCAAAGCGCGCGTGATGCGCGATGGTCGCATGATCCACGAGGGACAGGTGAACTCACTGAAGCGGTTCACCGATGACGTCCGTGATGTGGCCACCGGCTATGAGTGTGGTGTGGGCATCGCCGACGCCAAAGACCTGCAGCCCGAGGATATCATCGAGTTCTACACCATGGAGATCAAGCAGTAAGCGAGGGCGAGATGGCTTTTCGCCGAGAACGAGGCGACAGCTTTATCCGCGAGGAGCTGACGCTGGCGATCCGTAATGAGCTTAGTGATCCGCGCATCGAGGGGGCTGTGGTCACCGAGGTAGAATTGACCAAGGATCGGCGCTTTGCGCGGGTGTATGTATCGCACTATGAGGGCGAAGAAGCGCTGCAGGCGGCGCTGGCGGGGCTCGAGGGCGCCAAGGGCGTGCTGCGGCGACATCTGAGCCAGGTGCTCGCCTGGCGCTTTACGCCAGAGTTGGGCTTTTATGCCGATCGTGCCTGGGCCCATGGCGCGCGCATAGATGCCCTGTTCGAGCAACTCGAGCAAGAGCAGGGGCCAGACGTCATGGACAGCGACGAGCAGGATGACGCCGACGATGAATGATCTCGAGCGCATCGCCGAGGTGCTGGCCGGTGCCGAGAGCGTGCTGCTGGTGTCGCACGTGTCGCCCGATGGCGACACCATCGGCTCGACGCTGGGCATCATGTGGGCGTTGCGCGCGTTGAGCGTGCCGGTGCGGGTCGCGTGCGATGATCCGGTGCCGCAAGAAGCGGCTTTTCTGCCCGGCGCCGAGCTCTATACAACTGAGCCGTATGCCGGCGAAGACGTGGTTCTGGGCGTAGATGCCAGTGACATGAGACGTCTGGGCAACATCGTTGCCGGTGTCGACGTCGAGAGCATCATCCTGGCCGAGATCGACCACCACAGCACCAACCAGGGCTTTGCGGCGCTCAACTATGTACGCGAAACCTCTGCGACGGCCGAGCTGGCATTGGATCTCGTGCGGGTGCTGGGAGCTCCCCTTGATGGGCGCATCGCCACATGCCTGCTCACTGGCCTGGTGAGCGACACAAGGGGCTTTCGCACCAGTAGCACGACAGTCGACAGTCTGGCGACGGCTCACGCGCTCGTGGCAGTGGGAGGCGATCTGGGCCTGGTGACCGATCGGCTGTTCAACCACGTTTCGCCAGCAGCGCGCAGGCTATGGAGCGTGGCGCTGGCCGATCAGCACCTCGACGAAGGCATCCTCTGGATCGATCTCCCCCTCGCCCTGCTCGAGTCGTTGGGCGAAGGCGAGCCGGACACGCGAGGGCTCATCGGCCTGCTCATCAGCTTTGACGAGGCGAAGATTGCGGCTCTTTTTCGGGAACTGCCCGAGGGAGGCATCGATGTGAGCCTGCGCTCGCGGCCTGGCATCGATGTGGCCACGGTAGCCTATGCGCTGGGGGGGGGCGGGCATCCGCAGGCAGCAGGGTGTCAGTTGCCTGGCGCTCTGAGCGACGAGCGGCCGCGTGTGCTGGCCGCGCTAAAGCAGGCGCTGTTGGCAGCGCGTAAGGCCTGAGGTCCCTGTCTATGGGCCGCGACGAGAGCGCTATCCTCAACATCGACAAGCCAAGCGGCTGGACATCGCATGATGTGGTGGCCCGTCTACGTCGCATCACCGGTGTGCGGCGCATTGGCCATGCCGGCACACTCGATCCCCTGGCGACGGGTGTGCTGGTGGTGTGTGTGGGTGCGGCCACGCGCCTCTCCGAGTACCTGATGGCGGGCGACAAGCGCTATCGCGCCACACTGCACCTGGGCATCGAGACCGACACCTGGGATGCGGACGGCCAGGTGGTGGCGCGCACCGACGCGTGCGCCGTTACCGCTGAGCAGTTCTGCGCAGCCTGCGCAGGTTTGGTAGGTCAGAGCGAGCAGACGCCGCCCATCTATTCGGCCATCAAGCGCAATGGGCAACCGCTCTATCGCCTGGCGCGGCGGGGCGAGCAGATCACGGCTGACCCTCGGCCCGTGACCATCTACGCCATCGAGGTTCTATCGTTCGCACCACCTCTGGCGACTATTGATGTGAGCTGTAGCAAGGGCACGTATATCCGCTCGCTGGCTCACGATCTGGGCAGGGGGCTGGGCTGTGGGGCGTATCTGGCGGCGCTGCGCAGGGAGCGTTCTGGCAGCATGGGGCTCGATACGGCGGTGCCGCTCGATGTGCTGTCAGCGACAAACTGGCGCGAGCACCTGTTGTCGCCGTGGCAGGCTCTGGCCGATTGGCCGCGCGTGACGGTGACTGGCGAACGGAGAGCTGAACTGCTGCTGGGCCGCGCCATCACGCTGGCCGACGTCAAAGCAGACCTGTGCTTTGCCTTTGACCATACCGGCGAGCTGGTGGCGGTATTGACCCCAGACGCGACGCCTGGTCTCATGCGCCCCATCAAGGTGTTGGCCAGGGCCTGATAAGGGCACTGGATGACGACTGTGTGGTTGGCAGGTGGGGCTTCTGCGGCTAGAATATGGGTTACCAAAGCGCCGCTTGCGGCGCGCAGCATACGCCACTCCAAAGGCGGGCAGAGACCATGCGGATTTCCACCAGCCTCGATTGTCTGGGCCCTGGCGAGCGCATTGCGCTTACCATCGGCGCCTTTGACGGGCTGCATATCGGTCATCAGCACCTTATCCGACAACTGGTGCAGCATGCCCATCAGCGCGGCTTGCTGGCCGCCGCCCTCACCTTTGAGCCCCACCCCCGCAAGGTACTGATGCCCGAGCGCAAGCTGACGCTGCTCAGCAGCGTGCATGAGCGCGATGCCGTTTTCAACGCCCTGGGTCTCGATCTGTTGCTCTTGCTGCCCTTTACCCGCGAGCTGGCGGCCACCGGCGCGCGAGAGTTTGTGCGCCATCTCGCTGGGTGCCTGCACATGGCCGAGCTTTGGGTGGGAGAGGATTTTGCCCTTGGCCGCGACCGTGGCGGCGACCGTCGAGCCCTGGCCGAGCTGGCCTCAGAGCTGGGCTATCGTCTGCATGTGGTGCCCCCGCTGATGTTGGGTGGCGAGCCGGTGAGCAGCACGCGCATCCGTGCCCTGATCGAGGCGGGGCGCATGCCTGAGGCCGCTGAGCTGCTCGGCCGCGAGTACTGCGTAAACAGTGTGGTGGTGCCTGGCGCGCAGCGCGGGCGCACCCTGGGCTTTCGCACCGCCAACCTGCGCATTGCGGCCGAGCGCGCCAAGCCGCCCAATGGCGTCTATGCCGTTCGCGTCGAGCTTGATGGTATGGAGCTGCCGGGCGTGGCCAACCTGGGTATCCGCCCAAGCTTTGATGCTGGCGAGGTGCTGCTCGAGGTGCACCTGCTGGGCATCGAGCGCGACCTGTACGGCCTCGACCTGCGGGTGCGCTTTGTCGAGCGGCTGCGCGGCGAGATGGCTTTTGACGATGTTGAGGCGCTCAAGGCCCAGGTGCAGCGCGACATTGCCCAGGCGGCCCAGATTCTGGGCACCGAGGTGCCCGAGCGAGGCAGCTGATGTTGCCAGGCGGCTACACTGAGCGACCGCACCCGGCCGACCTGTGCCTGGCGGTGTGGGGCAATAGCCGCGCACAGCTATATCGTCACGCGGCGCTGGCGCTGTTTGAGACGCTCGGCTGCACAGTGGGGCCCGGGCCACAGACCGTCAACCACGAGATTCACCTTACTGCCCCTGACCCCGAGACGCTACTGGTCGACTGGCTGAGCGAGCTGCTGTACGAGAGCGAGCGACAGCAGGCTTGCTGGCAACGCTACACTCTGCACCACGTTACGACCACCGTGCTGCAAGCCACCGCACTAGGCATTCGCCCGGCCAGGCCACAGCGCGAAGTCAAGGCCGTCACCTATACAGGGCTCGAGATCGTCGAGGATATGGGCGGCCGTTGGACGGCGACGATCACCTTTGATGTGTGAATGCGTCGCCAGAGGAGGTCAATATGAGCACGACACGCGTGCCCACAAGACGAGATCTGCGGCAGATCTCGCCATGGGTGTGGGAGGTGTCGGCATCTTTTCGAGATGATATGCGGGCGCCGGCGCGCCTGTACGCCGACGAGGATATCCTGGCTCAGGCGTTGAGCGACCGCTCGCTCGAGCAGTTGGTCAACACGGCCACGCTCCCAGGGATTGTGGGCTATGCCATGGCCATGCCCGATGTGCACCAGGGTTACGGCTTTCCCATCGGCGGGGTGGCGGCCACCAGTGTTAGCGATGGTGTGGTGTCTCCTGGCGGGGTGGGCTATGACATCAACTGTGGTGTACGGTTGCTGTCGACGGGCCTGCCTGCCCACGACGTGGCGCCGTTCATCGGCGAACTGATGTCGGCTCTGTTCCGCGAGGTGCCGGTAGGCGTGGGCTCCTCGGGCGAGGTGCGCGTCGATCGGCAAGAGCTGCGCCAGGTGCTGGCTGAAGGCGCTGGCTGGGCGGTGCGCAAAGGCATGGGCCTCGCGGCAGACCTCGAACACACTGAAGATCACGGCTGCCTGGCAGGCGCCGACCCATCCAAAGTGAGCCCACGGGCGCTGGAACGAGGGCTCGACCAGGTGGGCACGCTCGGCTCGGGCAACCATTTTCTAGAGATCGACGAGATCACCGAAGTGTACGACGAAGCGGCTGCTGTCGCGCTGGGCTTGCGGCAGGGCGACCTGTGCGTCTGGATCCACTGTGGATCGCGCGGGCTCGGGCATCAGGTGTGCAGCGACTATGTACGGGCGCTGCAGCCTGCGGTTAGCCACTACAAGATCACCATCCCCGATCGTGAGCTGGTGTGCGCACCTGTAGAATCGCCCGAAGGACGCGATTATCTGGCCGCCATGGCCTGCGCTGCGAACTATGCCTGGGCCAACCGCCAGGTGATCACGCACTTTGTACGGCGCGTGTTTGAGCGCGTGCTCAGGGGGCGGCTGGGTGAGCCTGCGCTCGCGATGGTATACGATGTGTGCCACAATATCGCCAAGATCGAGATGCACTCTGTCGAAGGCCGGCCGGCCCGCGTCTGTGTACATCGCAAGGGCGCAACGCGGGCCTTTGGGCCTGGGCGCGCCGAGGTGCCAGAGGCCTATCGGCAACTTGGCCAGCCGGTGTTGATCCCTGGCAGCATGGGCACGGGCTCGTATGTGCTCTTGGGCACCGAGCGGGCCATGGCAGAGACCTTTGGCAGCGCCTGTCATGGGGCTGGTCGCACCATGAGCCGCCATGGAGCCACACGCAGCATCAGTGGGCGCGAGCTGCGTCTCGATTTGGAGCGCAGCGGGATTGCCGTACGGGCACACTCTGACAAGGGGCTGGCCGAAGAGGCGCCACAGGCCTACAAGGACGTCGATGCCGTCGTCGAGGTGGTGCACCAGCACGGCATGGCGCGCCGCGTTGCCCGCACACGGCCCCTGGGCGTGATGAAGGGATAAGCGGTGGCTCGACAGCGCAAAGAGACCCTGGCTGATGCCAGGGTCTCTTGCACTATGCGGCGGCTAGACGCGAAAGTGTTTGAACGTGGGGAGATAGTCGCGGTTCTGCTCGAGCATCTCGTTAACCATCTCCTTGATCTCGGCCAGCGACAGCATGGTAGCCGAGAGCGGGTCAAAGCAGATGGCCTGATAGAGCAGGGTGGTGTCGCCGGTCAGGCAGGCTTCGACAGCCATCTCTTCGACGGCCACGCTGGCGTTGACGAGCGCTGCGCACTGCGGCGGCAGGGCGCCCACGTGGATCGATGCCAACCCACCGCGCTCGGCATACACCGGCACCTCGACGCAGACATCCTCTGGCACGTTGGTGATGATGCCCTTGTTGGGCACGTTGCCGTTAAACTTGAACGGATCGCCGCCCACAAACGCATTGATGATGGACGACGCATACTCGTGTCCACGGCTCAGGTCCAAGGGCTCGGGGTTTTCGAGCCAGGCGATGATGTCATCTTTCCAGTCATGGGCACGTTTAGTGTAGTGATCCAGAATGTAGGCATATACGCCCGGGTTCCAGCCGGTGCCGTGCGTGCAGTACTTTTCGATGAGATCCGGACGTTTGCGGAACCACCAGTTGTACTCCGAGTTGTGGCCGCTCGACTCGGTGACATAGTAGCCCAGGGCCATGAACATCTCGTTGCGCACGATCTCTTCGTTATAGATCTCTGGCTGTTGAACCGCCTCGCGCAGCAACGGGTAGGCATCCTCGCCCTTCCAGTCGAACTTTGTGTAAAAGGCGGTGTGGTTTATGCCCGCGCAGGTATAGTCGATCTCTTCGGCAGGGGCGCCGATCCAGCGCGCCAGCATCGCCGCGGTGCCCTGCACGCTGTGGCACAGGCCCGAAACGAGCACATCGCTCTCGCGCTGCATCGCACGGCAGAGCATGGCCATCGGGTTAGAATAGTTCAGGAAGATGGCGTTGGGGCAGTACCTTTCGATATCGTGCACGATGTCGAGCATGACGGGGATGGTGCGCATGGCGCGGAACACACCCGAGACGCTGCGGGTATCGCCCACGTTGGTATCGATGCCGTACTTTTTGGGGATGAGGATGTCATGCTTCCACACGTCCACGCCGCCGGCGAGGATGGTGCAGATGACGGCGTCGGCGCCCTTGAGCGCCTCAGCGCGATCCTTGGTGGCCACTACCTTGGCAGGATAGTTGCCCTCTTTGACGATGCGATCACAGGCGCGCTTGATGTAATCGAGGCGCTCGTCGTCGATGTCCATGAGGGCGAGGGTGGCATCTTCGAGCAGTGGGAAGGTGAGAATATCCTTCACCAGGCCGCGAGTAAAGCCAAAACTGCCTGCGCCGATGAACGCGATCTTGACCATCTCTATCTCCCTCCAGTTCGGACTCTGAAACCCAGCAGCCGCAGCATAGGCGGAACGAGATACGGATGCAAGCGGACTTCTTTGACGCCAAAAGCACGGCCTCTATAATGATGCCTGCTCGCCCCAGTAGCTCAGCGGATAGAGCAGCTGCCTTCTAAGCAGCTGGCCCCAGGTTCGATTCCTGGCTGGGGCGCTACACAACCTATAGTAGGTTGCGCGGCGGATGCTCCTACATGTTGTGGTTAGGCGCTTTGCAGCATGAGGTGCTCAGCTTTGGCGCTGCAGAGTCGCCCAGATGCTAAAGGCCCGCGGCCAGGTGTTGCACCCGTCGCATCGGTCCTTACGACCAGGCATCTCCTATACACCCACGATGGCGCTGCGTCGCTCCAAAAGCACCGTATCGCGCCAGACGCCGCACAACTGTCCGATGCGCTCGCGCCGCCCTACCTGACGAAACCCGCATGCGGCGTGTAGCGCCAGGCTGGCGGCATTATCAGAGCAGATGACCGCCTGTAACATCCAGAACCCTGCCGCTTCGCTTTGGCGTATCAGCTCGGCCAGCAAGGCGCGCCCAATACCACGTCTGCGATGCCCCGCCGCCACATAGACGCTCACCTCAACCACGCCACGGTAGGCGGCCCGCGCCGAGACGGGGCTGAGCGCGGCCCATCCCACAATCCTTGTGTTCAGGCGCGCCACCAGCCTGGCCGCAACGCAGTGTTGGGCATCGAACTCGTCCCAGTTCGGTACGGCGGTCTCAAAGGTTGCCTGGCCGGTGGCAATGCCGTCGCGGTAGATGGCTGCCACAGCTGGCCAATCGGTTGGCAACATTCTGGCAATGGTAAGGGGTGTGGTGAGCATCAGGTTGGCACTTACGCACCCGAGGCTGGCTCGGCTGTCGCCTGACGCGCGCGCGTCTCGCGTGCGAACATGCCAAACGCCAGGCTGACCGCGATGAACATGAGCGCGTTCGTCCACAGGGCGCCATCGTGTCCAAAGCGATCGCTAATCCAGCCCAGGAGCACTGGGCCGACAGAGATGCCGACGTCGCCAACGGTGCGATAGATGCCCATGGTCAAGCCACGGCCACCGGGCAAGTCGAGGTCAGAGACATACGCCGCCGGCGCTGGGCCTCCGATGCCGGTGCCAATGCCCAGCAGCGCGCAACTCAGTAAAAAGTGCAGGTAGCTATGACCAAAGGTAAAGCTCGCGATGGCAATGCCGCATAGCAGACAGCTGGGCACGATCGCCACCTTGCGGCCGTAACGGTCGCAAAGCTGGCCGGCGGTATTGATGGTCAGCAGGTTGAGCAGCGCCACAGCAGTGAGGGCGTATCCTAGCTTTTCGGGGCCGATCCCAAGGCGGTCACTGCCCAACAGAGGCAGAATGGTGTTCTGGCTGCCGGTGCGCGTGAAAAAGACCATCAGCGTCACCAGGCTAACCAGCGCAAAGTCCTTGTTGGCGAGG
>ENA-UOXR01000398-UOXR01000398.1-bioreactor-metagenome-genome-assembly--contig:-NODE-398-length-54221-cov-198.748717_pt1 | contig 54221 bp, 54 predicted proteins | sample MGYA00238164_ERZ764825 | MGnify/ENA primary metagenome ERZ764825 (study PRJEB28920, sample SAMN05720171) | bioreactor metagenome | isolation source: Anaerobic biogas reactor | place: USA:Washington... | reverse complement strand
TACGACCCACCATAGAAACAAAGTAATACCGGGGTTTTGCGGCCCCGGTATTTTTTATGGGCAAGTGCCAAAATGGTCGTTGCCCATGAAATTGCCCACAAGAGAGAAATAAATATAGCCAAATAGACGCTATAAGAACGCGTTATTCTTTCTTCTTGCGCTGGGGATTTACTGGCTGGCCAAGGAGATCCGGGACGATATTTTCGAGGTCCAGGGCATGGTTTATTTTGATGGCTACTTCGCTGAGCGTTCCCGCGTCCGGATCAACATATGCCAGTGTGGTTGACTTCCTGGCGTGGCCAGCATTGTCGGCAATCGTCCCGACATCGACACCGGACCGCAGCAGCTGGGTGATGTTGGTATGTCGAAGACCGTGGAAGGTCAAGCCCGCCGGAAGATCATGCTTCTGTTTGAACTTGGCGAACCATGAATCCACCGAATTTGGGTGCAGCGGCTTACCGTTCCACTGAGTGAACAGCAGATCATTCGCCACAATTTCCCCATACACCTCGATTTCGCTTATCCATTTATCTCCGCATTTCTCCCGCTGGTCGTCCCTGGCGGCGATCATTTCCTTAAACAATGGAACCAGGGCGGGCGGGAACGGAGACACTCGCACACTCCCTTCCGTCTTGGGGGAACCGAAGGTTATCTTCCCATCTTTTGAATGTCTTGAAGCGCGGTCTATGGTTATAGTGCAGAGATCTAAGTCAAGAGTGCTGTCACTGAGACCCAGAACCTCGCCGCGCCTGGCCCCCGTGGCGGCAGCTACCAGGACGATGCACTTATATTTGAGGGGCTCGTCCTTTAATGCTTTAAGCATCTCCCTGGCCGGGTCACGGTCTATGCTTAATTTCTTGCGTTTTGGTATCTTGGGAGGTTTCACTTTAGCGCAGGGATTGTCTTCGAGCTCGCCCATATCTGTGGCGAAACTGAACATAGAACTTAGAACGTGAAAGATCTTCTGTATGGTTGCAGGACCAAGGCCGCCTGGCCGGTCATCTTTCCGGATGCCATCTTCAGCTAGGTTGGCGAGAAAATCATAAACGTGGACAGGCTTTACCTTGTCGATCTTGAGGTCTCCGAATACCGGCAGGATGCGGTCATCCAGGTGGATCTTGTAATTTATTTTGGTGTGCTCACTTAGACTGGGGTTGTCGCGCAGGAAGCGATCAGATAGCTGCTTGACCGACATCTTGGCAGCTGGCACAAACTTACCCTTGTCCACCTGGGTGATGAACGCAGCTAGGGCTCTTTCAGCCTGGGTGTCGTTAGCGGCTATGACTGATTTACTATTGCCACGATACCGGAGCTCATAGGAATCCTTACCCCTCTTGCGGTACGACCCGGCTGCCCGTTTGGGCTTATCGGGCTTGTCCTGTTCCGGCACGGGAGCCGGTGGGGGGACCAGTCTCAGTACGGGTTTAGTTGCCATCGGTTAAATCCTCCTTTAGCCATTCATAAATCCATTTGGTATCGAGTTTTAATTGAGCAGCTATTTCTTCTGCGCTCATGCCGTTAGCAAACAGTTGTTTGATATTTTTATCATTCAGACTGCGGCTTTTGGTTGTATTGTAATGGATCCTACATCGTGGAGAACACCAACGCTGTGAGGGGTCCTTTTTAGGCACTAAGAAGATGTCTCCACACCAATCACAGGTTTTTATCCTTGAAAAAGTGCCGACACGGCTGTGAAGGTGCATGATCCTGATAGCATCCAGCAGACACTTAAAAACATACCGCTGTTGCCATACAGGGGAGTCGGCGCCGTTATATTCCAAGGCAAGCCCGGCGGATTCAATTGAGAATGATAGAATGTTTCCCCATCGAAGCCCGGGACGTTGAGGGTTTATAGGGTCATTTAGTTTGGCTCCCTTTTTGGAGGCCTTTTTCCACTCTTCCCACCACAAGAATTTTTCTAGTAATGGCTCGCTATGGCTAGAAACCCACTCAATCGATTCTGCGTATTCATTCCAGAAGCGAGTTTCACTTCGGATAAGAGGCCGGAGGAAAGATTCTGGCAGCGGGTAGTTTTTAGCAAGTCGGGGGAAAAACCATATAGCATAATCATTGTACAGGCAATTGCCTTCGTCGAAATCATCCAGGGGAGACTCGGTATTTCTGTGCTGGCCATATAGCTTCATTCTGACAAGCGGTTGGTGAGGATCTTCCAGATCGTCATAGGCTATCATCGAAGGTTCAATATTATACAAAAGCTCAAAAAATAGCCCTAACAGGCCAAATTTGCGCGCAAAAACTAGATATAACCGGCCTTTCTTAATATCAGTTTCCTTTTTTTTCTCTTTTAATTGCGCGCCCACCAGTTGTTTTTCACTCTCGGACCAGGCAAGCAGCTCTTCGTCATATCCCCGGAATTTACGGACCATCGTAAAAAACTCCTTCAAAATTTCCGGAACATGCTCGAATGGCTTGTAGTATTCAATTGATGCTGTCTTGGTCGGTATCACATACAAGTTATTATTTATTTCTAATAGCTCATACTCGCTCGCCCTTGGCCATTCCCCTCTTTCCGAAAACAAGCCCGGCATTTTGTCACGTGCAGAATCATTGGATTCAAGCAGGCCCCACATTCAAACCACCCTTTCTAAAATGTATTCGTCTGTAATTGCCTATGAGCCTTGCGCAATTACCTACATAAAGACTAGACTAGATTTAGTCAAAAGTCAACAACTGATAGTCGGCCAGAAAAGGAGGGTGCCTTATGTTGAGATTACGGGAGGAACGCAAGAAAAGAGGAATGTCACAGACAAAACTGTCCGGGTTAACCGGTATTGCGAGTACTGACATTTCCGCAATAGAGAACGGCTGGAAAAAACCGTTTCCGGGATGGAAAAAGAGAATAACGAAGGCGCTGGGCGTGTCGGGATCCGATGGCGAGCGCTTGTTCGAGGAGGTGTGATTATGGCCCGAACTATGTTTACTGCCCAGGAGGGCGCGGACTACCTGAAGATCAGTTATTATACCGCCCTGCAGAAAGCAAAACAGGGAGAGATCCCCTGCATTCGGATTGGCAGCCGGGTACTGTTCTCCCAAGAGGGGCTCGATACCTGGATAGAGCAGCAGGAGGCCGCCAGTGTTAAGCCAGTGGAAGAGACCAAGGGCTATGGCAAGTTGCGGAAGATCTACGGTTAGAGAAATAAAGAGCCCGGCTCATCGAACCGGGCGACAGAAAGGAGATGGACGCGTGATAACTAATCATCAATACAAGCATAACACAAAGTTTGATTATGAATCAATACTTCGGCACCGCAAAAGGCGCGGGTTGCTGCCGGATCTGCTGGTGGAGTTGGGACTATGCGATCTGTGCCAGGTGAGGCGGGGGCGGGGGATATGACTAACGTCAGCGCACTGCCTGAACAGCTGAGAAACAATGGCCGGTTCTGCGTGTGGAGATATGAAGAGCGGGATGGTAAGACCACGAAGGTTCCCTATAATCCCCGCACCGGTGGAGGGGCTCAGTCAAACAACCCATCAACCTTTGCGCCGGTGGCCGTTGCGGAGGCGGCCCAGGACAGATATGACGGCATGGGTTTAGGGATCTTCGACGGATACAGCGCCATTGACATTGACCACTGCATCGATGACCAGGGGCAGTTATCGGAAATGGCTACCGATATTATAGCCACAATGGAAACATACACCGAATACAGCCCAAGCGGGCGCGGTATACGGATTCTTTTTAAGGCCCCCGGCCTTATTTATGATAAAGCCCGGTATTACATTAATAAGCAGAGCATCGGGCTGGAAGTATACGTGGCTGGGGCAACCAATAAGTATGTCACTGTCACCGGTAATCCCGTAACGCCTGGCCAGGATATTGAGGAGCGGGGCTCTGAACTTCAGATAATTCTGGACAAGTATATGAAGCGTGAGCAGGACAATCAAGACGCGAACCAACCACCACCGCAGGCCCGCGACTTATTTGCAGATAACGGTGATGACGATTTCGACCTGGTGGCCCGCGCCATGAAAGCACATAATGGCACTGCGTTCAGTCAGCTGTGGAATGGACAGACCAGCGGCTATGAATCGGCCAGTGAAGCCGATATGGCTCTATGCAATATGCTCGCCTTCTGGACCAACCGCAACGCTGATCGGATGGACAGGCTATTTAGACTTTCCGGCCTCATGCGTGACAAATGGGACAGGCAGCAGAGCGGCACTACATACGGAGCCATAACCATCCAGGAAGCCATCACCAAATGTAGAAACACCTACAACCCCCAAGCCCATTTCGAGAAACGGGCCGCCCAATTCACCACCGGCACAGGCACCAATAAGCGCACCTTATCTGATCTGCATCCAGAAAAGAATGAGCGATACGGCTGGCATGATATGGGCAGCGGCTACCTCTTCGCGGATTGGTACCAGGACATAGCCCGGTATGTTCCGGAGCGCAAGAAATGGTATGTCTATGACGGGCGAGTCTGGCGGGAGGATCTTGGCGATCTTCAAGTGATGGAATTGGCCAAGAAACTAGGCGACTCCCTTATGATTTATGCTCTATCCCTGCAAGACGAGGGGCTAAAACAAAATTATATGAAACATGTCGCCAGATGGCAGCGCCGGGGCTTCCGGGAGACAATCATCAGGGATGCAGCCAGCGTCTACCCGATTAAGATCGCGGCCTTCGATGCGGACCCGTTCATCTTCAATTGTCTGAATGGAACCCTGGACCTCCGGACGGGAGAATTCCACAAGCACTTACCTGCCGACCTGCTCAGTAAACTGGCCGGGGTGAATTATGACCCACGGGTGAAAAGTGAACGCTGGACCCGGTTTATCGATGAGATAATGCAAGGCGACCAGGACAAGGCAGAATTCCTGCAAAAATCTTTAGGTTACGCCCTCACCGGCGACACCCGGCGCGAGTGTTTTTTCATATTGTATGGGCCCACGACACGGAACGGAAAAGGCACGACAATGGAAACATACAAGCAATTGGTGGGCGATTATGGGAAAGCGGCCCGGCCGGATACAGTGGCACAAAAGAATAATCCGAACGCCAGCGGGCCCAATGAGGATATGGCAAGGCTCATCGGGGCACGTTTTGTTAATATCTCTGAGCCGGACAAGCGATTAGTATTAAGCGCGGCCCTGATAAAAACGATGACCGGGCAGGATACGATCAACGCCAGATACCTATACGAGAATACCATCGAGTATGTGCCGCAATACAAATTATTCATCAATACTAACCATTTGCCCACCGTCACGGATACCACGGTATTCGAATCCGGCCGGGTTAAGATCATCCCGTTTGAGCGGCATTTTCCGTACGAAGAACAGGATCAAGGATTGAAAGCCGAGTTAACCCAGCCGGAAAACCTGAGCGGGATACTCAACTGGTGCCTGGAGGGATTACGTTTGATAGAAGAGACCGGGTTTGATGCTCCCGATTCTGTCCGCAACGCTACCGAGGATTACCGGCGCAGCAGTGATAAGATCTCCCGGTTCCTGGAGGATGAATTTGAGCAGGATTCACTGGCCGAAACCCGCACGAGTGAAGCATACAGTCGCTACAAATCATGGTGCCAGGCTAACGGGTTTTTCCCTGAGAATTCTTCCAATTTCAAAAACCTAATTTCCAGTTCGACAAATGTTGTTAAACGCAGGCCGAAATCGGGTGGGGAGAAAACCACACTGATTCTGGGGTACCGTCTAATCCCCGATTTTCCGGAGTTTGAGGGACGTAGCTACCACAATGGGGACGGATGGGGATAGAAAAATAGTAACTTTTCTAGAACACCTATCGCGTAGAAAGTTACTAAAAATCCGTCCCCAAGCGTCCCCATAGCTCAAACCCTCACCAAATGGGGGTTCGCGAGTGTGGTAGTGAAAAACAATGGGGCAACCAGTAAATACCAAATATGGGAGGTGGAAAGTATGATTCCAAAAGTTTGGACAGATCTGGGAGCGGATACAAAGAAGATCCGTGACCAGCTGGCAGCCTTGGCGCTCAACCGGGAATATCAGAAGGTACTGGACATAAGGACCAAAGATACCTTGTTAAAGGCTATACACTACATGGATATGTTCAGGATCAGGGCTGAAACCCGGATGGCAGACAAGGTTGATACTTCAGGGATTAGTGACCAGGAATTTCTATCAATATTCAAGGATTAAAGAAATGGAGGATTGTGGAGATGGAGCAAAGGCAGGACAAGATTATTCAACTCATACCGGCACCCGAGGCACTGAGGGCCAGAACGTATGACGACAACGGGAACCAGATGGCGGCGCCAGTGATAGCACTGGGGCTAACCGCGAAGGGAAATGTCTATTACTTGATCGTAGGAGATAACGGCCAGGTGGAACGGATCAGGGAGGCCTACAGATATTGAAATATCATATAGGTTTAGACAAATTGGCGGCCAGGGTCCGGCAAAAGGTGGAAGATGAAAAGGGCCGGGACCCTCCAGGCGGTTAAACCGTCAAAGGCCCCCCATCTTGGGAAATGGAGATTAATTTGGGGAACGCCGACCGGGAGGGGTATCAGACAAGAGAGATTTTTTATATTTTTCATAAAACAGGGGGGGTGAAAACGTGGCACGGAAAACGGACATCAAACGCGACCTGATAAACCAGTTAGAGCAAAAGGGCGTTTATGGCAGCCATTACTTGGATCTTATAAACGACTACATGGCCCTGTGGGACATAAAAACAGGCCTGATAAAAGACATCAAGGCGCGCGGGGTAATAGTCGAGTGGGACAACGGCCACGGGCAACGAGGAACCAAAAATAACGGTAGCATTATCGAGCTAAAGCGCACCAATAACCAGATGCTGAAGATCTTAAACGAGCTTGGCCTGAAGGGTGCCAGCATTGAACCGGCCGATGATGATAGTGAAATGTAAAGGAGAGTGATCCTGCTTGAAAAAAACGAAACAGCGAATGGCAACAGTCACCCAGTCAGTAAGCCCAGGCACCCTGGATCTTTATATCTATGGTGATGTTACCGAAGATTATTACGACCCGCGAACCGACCAGATGATTATAAGCGATACATCGGCGAAATACCTTAAGGATGAACTGGCCAAGCACTCTGATCTAAAACAGATTAATGTCTATATCAATTCGTTGGGCGGCTCCCTGCTCGAAGGGACCGGCATATACGGCCTGCTCAAACGCCACTCAGCGGCTAAGACCGTGTATATCGATGGCTTCGCTTGCTCAATAGCTTCAGTAATAGCTATGGCCGGTGACAAGATCATCATGCCCAAAAACGCCATGATGATGGTCCACAATTGCTGGGTGGTTACTATCGGTAACGCAGCCGAACTGCGCAAGACTGCCGACAATCTGGATGTTATTATGCAGGGTAACCGCCAGGCGTACCTAGAGAAATCAGGCGGGAAAATATCAGAGAGTAAGCTGACCAAACTTATGGACAACGAAACCTGGCTGACTGCAACTGACTGCATTATATACGGCCTGGCCGATGAATACAGCGGAGAAGTGGACCTGGCTGAGGCAAAACAGTCGTTACAGCAGCTGACCGGATCAAGCCGCCACCTGGCAGCCAGGTTCACGAATTTCCCCAAGGATCAGCCCAAAAAGCGGTCAGCGGAGACCCAGGGAAAAAGTGACAAGATGTTACGAATGGTGGCAGCGATAAAACCCAGTGACATTCTGACGGCAGCAAAAAACAAGGCTAATAATTAGAGGAGGAAAACGCATGAGAAACATATTCGACATCATCAAAGAGAAGGTAGCGGAAACCCCCAAGCCCGAACCCCAAGCAAACCAGCCCGTGGCCAAAGCACCGGCGGGGGTAGTAAGCGCGGAAAATTTGAAAAAAGCCATAATCGAAGCTAATCCACATTTTATAAGTGGGAATGGTAGGGCAACGCCTTACTTAGATCTGGCCTTCGAGGAATACACCCGTGTGGTTAAACCATTAGAGCAACAGCTTAAGGATCTTGAAGCAAAGCAGGGGGAACTTTCTGAACGCTGGCATGAGGCCAGCAAGAGCGGAAATACAGTCCTGGCTGAAGTAATTAACAAGAATAAGTTGGATCTCAAGGCGCGGGAGAAGGAGGCGCAGAAACAACTCAGCATGGCCCGCACGGATTATCAACCAGATTTGGGCCTCGTTTTCCTGGCTAAAGAATTGGACGCGGCCGATGCTACCAATAACGGCTTGCAGCTGGTGATGCAGATACAGGGGCAGTTGGAGGATATACTGCCGCTCATAGATCGCGCGGCTATGTGCTACCAAGGTGAACCGAGAATATTAACCAAGGTCCGGGAGAACGTTTCGGAATTATTGAGAGCTTTTAACGGCGGTAGCGGCCCCTCCGGTCTCCGGCAAGTAAATAAAACTGAAACCGAAACCAGGTTTAATGAAGCCTTGGCAGCCTATAAAAAACAGATAGAACAAAAGGAAGAGGCCAGGCGGTTCACCTTCGCCATGTAACTGCTAGTGCGACTAATGCCAGTGGTAGGCCAATGAGCCTGGCACTGGCTATCCTGCGTTTAGGAGGCGATCATTTGACTGACAAAGCGACCAGACGGCGGCTGGCCTGTCCCGAGTGTCAAGAGCCAATGATTCATACTGCATGGACCGATGATGAAAAGCCCTGCTGGGTGTGCAGCTGCTGTGGCGGTCGATTCTGGCCCAGGACAGAAAACCCTTATTACGGCCTCGCTGATGTCATCAGCGGCGAGCAGCACCGGGGAGACCGCAAAGGCGGGTCCAATAACAAAAGCCGGTTCGGAAACAAGAAAAGGCCCAAACGGCCCGATTCCGTGAGACTTCACTATTGATAGGTATAAAACCATTAACTCGCTGAAATAACCTCTTAAAACGGCTGCTAGGAGGGTGTTATTTTGACAAATGATGATAAAATCAAGTATTTGCGCCATTATCGCTACATAAACACATCTATTCCTCTTCAATCCGGCCAGGTGGCCAAATTCGAACACTGGGCCGACCTAAACATAAGCCCAAAAGTTACAGACAAATGTTTATCAATCGCAAAACAGATGCAAAAAGAGATCCAACAGCTGGAGCAGGACCGGGAGCAGATCGAGACCGCCATCGATGCCGTCACGGATGACTGCTGCCGAGATCTCCTGCGCTATCGCTATCTGGAGCAGCTGACCTGGGAACAGATCGCCCATAGACTGCACTACTGTAATACTTACGTCTACAAATTGCACAAGCAGGCACTTGCCCAGGTGGTGATTCCATGAGCATTTGGAAGGTCCACAAGGATGCTGCCCGGGTGCAGGAACCTGGCCTGGAAGAATACGAAACGGCACTTCGCCGGGAGGTAGCAGCTGCCATGTCGGCAGGAGACACAGACAAGCCTGCTGGGCAATGTGTCTGGCCAGCCTGTGGGCATGGTCAAGCCCGGGGTGATTACTGCATATACCATTATCATCTACTAGTCGGTGCTGGGTGCATCGATGATAAGGATCACGCCAGCCGCTGGGATGAGATCATGAAGTCAGCCAGGGCGAAGGCGGCGGCGAAGTATCCGAATAATCCAGAATACCAGAAATGGGACGATGAGGACGATGATTGAACCTGTGCAATATTTTGCAGAGGTTGCTGCCCCCAATTCTGGGGGGAGTGAAGGATGTTCACTCCTCAATTTTGAGGAGTCACTTTTTGCCGCCAGATTTGGGGGGAAACAGGAAGGTGCGATTTGAAATCACATCTTCGGACTTTCTGCCCCATGTCAGCCCGAAAGTATAGGGCGGGCTTTATCCGTTTGAAACGGCGAAAGTATGAGCGGGACTTTAGCGATTTGAACTCCACAAAGTAAAGGGATGTAACGATCAGTGACACCCTTACAAAAACAAAGGGGTTCGAAATTTTCGAGCCCCTTCTTTAATCGGTGCCTGGTACTACTTAAACAGTTTGCCCAATAGCCGCCCTGTGGCTTTCCCAGCAACCCTCCGGCCAATGCGTTTGCCCACGGTGCCTTTCTGAACGGCGCTTACATCACCCAAGAGCCTGGCTAACCCATACAGTAAGCCCCGAGCCTGGCTGATGGAATCTTTTTTGCGGGCCATGTCATCACCCCGATCATTTATTTTTAAGATCTTCTAGGTATTTGTCCAGATCTTCTTTTGCTATTCGCCATTCCTTGCCAACCTTTATTCCTAAAAGCCGCTTTTCCCTGAGCCACCGGCGCACTACTTCCGGATGGATCTTCAGATATGCGGCCACTTCTTCCACGGTCATTAATTCCAAAATGCTCACCACCTTCACTTCACATAGTAGCATATTGTTTTAAATAATGGCAAAAAGTGTTGTGAAATAGTGTAAATAGTAGTAAACTGTTGTAAATAATTTAAGAAGGGGGGGCGCGGATCAGGACCTGGGAGATACAAAAAAAGATTAGGGAGGTTTTTTGAGTGGAAATTATTCAAAGCCAGTTGGCCCAGTTTATTCAGGATGTAAATGGCGGCTTATGCCCAGATTGTGGAACAGAAATGACAGCCGGATTAGGCGCGGAATTGTATGAGCCGTTTCGGTCTCAAATTTATTTTTACTGCCAGGGGCGCTGCCATGTTGAATTCTGCGAGGCGCAAGGAATCGATCCGCAGACGGTCAAAGGCGGAATACCTAAAAGTAAGACCCTGATAAGCGTGGGGGAGGGGAACAGGGAGGTTATAGATCATCTGGCAAGTGAGATAGTGGCTGCCATAAGGAAGGGGGCATAGTATTGAATCAGCTATTGATTAACGAGATCATGGAGGGGATCAGAGAAAAGGACGTATTCACAGTGCCGTGGGATTATATTCTAACCACCTACCAGCAGGCCAACGAAGAACTAGGCAACAGCCCCGCGCTGGCAGCGGTGTTTGAACTGGGAAAAAGGCTAGGTGATGCAATAGCCTGGCGTGAGGTTCAAGATATGATGAAAGAGCGCCCAGAGGCCTTCGATTTGTGCATGAAGGTGGCGAAAGGGATTAGCCCAGAGGTTATGGAAGAACTGGTCCCGGCTATGAGAGCCGAGGGGATCAACGATGAATTAATCGAGGCTATTAAACTGTTTGAGACGAAAAGCGACCACTAATAAACAAATAGCGGCCAGGGTTGGAAGTTGGCGCTCTCACCCTGACCGCCTGGTGGACAAACCCAGCGAACCGGGCAAGCCCTAACTGATTATACAATACCGGCTTGCCCTGCATCAAACAGGCAGGGAGGGACAAGCGGATGGAGAAACCAGATCTTCGGGATCTTTTTGCAGGGATAGTGGTATTTGCTGGACTTTACGCCATTATGTTGGTGGTGACGGCCGCATGGTGGTAAGGAATGACCAGGGCCAGGCCATGATTGAACTGGCAATAACCCTGCCGCTCATGATCCTGTTATTCATGGGGGCCATCGATGTGGGTTTGACAATCCTCAACAAAATGCAGATGCAACAGGCGGCCAATAGCGCGGCTATGGCGGCGGCAGACATATTGCCGGACATAACCGCAGCTGAGATCAGGGCCATCGAATTCGCGAAGGCCAACGGAGCCAGGGAAGCGGAGATCCAGACCAGTATAACCGCCGAGGCGGCCACAGTGACGATCACCAGGGAAGGTTTGATAATAGCCGGATCATTTAGGGACGAACCGTTTGTAATGACAGTAACGGCGACATATCCAGCATATTAAATTTAGGAGGTATGACGAATGATTAACGTATTTGATAGTAACGGAAATATAATCGCTAGAGTTGATTCTAACACCAAACTGGACCGTTGGGACGGTAGTAATTGGACCAGCGGCAGCACCGGCAGGCATAAGGGCATTACCAGGCTGGCTGATGGACGGTATGTACTGATCCACACCACCCAATGGCAGGGGGAGCGCGACTACGCGGAGACCATCACTGCTGAACAAGCCTTGCAGGAGATATTGGCTGCTGATAGCGAACAGTTACTAGATGAGCCCAAATTCGCTGACCTGAAGGAATTGTGGGAACAAACCCTTGTAGGGGAAATGGAATAAGGGGACGTAAGATGACGCATGAAGAAAAGATGGGAAAGACATGGAGGTTTATCACTGAATCAGGCATTTCTGAAGAAAGGCCAGCCGATTACCGGGTAGCAAATATCTACGAAGTAAGGGACGCATATTACAGCGATCTGGAAACCGGGGCCGGGGTCGATGATGAATCCATCGAGGATTTCTTCGCTAGGCACGGGATTCTTGTTATCCCCGACTACTGCACACAGAATGACGGCGATTGTAAGACTTGCAGCTTGGTCAATTATGGCCGGGATTGTATGAATAATCCGATATACTAAGGAGGTTTGATAGATGGAAAGTTTAGCAAAAGCATTTAACGAATTTGCGGGGTTAAGGTGGAATGATGCGATTGAAAATGATCCGACTGTGGGAGACCGCGAGAATGAGGCCAACGTCCTTTGTATGAAGCTGGCAGTGCTGGTTAAAGATAACCCACAAGCCGTTAACTTGCTGGTGGAGATACAAGAGGCCTATGGCGCGATGGGAGCCAGCATGGCAGATGTAGCATATACCAGGGGCTTCCATGACGGGTTAAGAATGGACAAGGCGACCAGGTAAGCAGGGGAGAATATAGGTTGTAACCGGGGCCGGGTGAAATATCCCGGCCCCTTTCATGTCTGAGGCTATCAGGAGGCGCACAGAGAGGTTTTTGAATTGTCGGAGGGTGTTTGTATGTGGGAAGAAATAAAACAGCGCACAAGGCGAAACAGGAGGTTGACTTGGTTAGTGTGGGAGTTGGTTTCGGTTTCCCCTCAAACCTGAGGACAAAAGCGACAATTCTACGCTGCCCACGGGCAAAAAGCTGCCCACGAAATTGCCCACAAGAGGTACCAAAACAGGCCCAAAGAGGAACAATTGTTTGCAAAACGGAAAATCGGAAATCCCAATAGAATGGGGGTTTGCAAACTAGAGCCAACTATAAATAAAGGCCTTATATAATTGACGCGGAAGAAGCCACAAGTTCGAATCTTGTACGACCCACCATAGAAACAAAGTAATACCGGGGTTTTGCGGCCCCGGTATTTTTACGGGCAAGTGCCGCAAGGGTAGGTGCCACAGAATTGGCCCCCGGATTGGCAATTTGGCTAAGGCAGGGAAATACCTCCAGTACGTCAAAATGTAATTGGGGAATCATTAATTTGAAGGAAGGGGGAAAAAGCCAACCTTACAGGCAGCTGGAATGGAGGACGAAGCGATAGACACCACCGAGAAAATGGATGACGCCAAGATAAGGGAAAACATAGAACATGCATTGTTAAGATTCGACAAAGCCCAGTTGATATTCAATGATATAGAGGCTGCATATCTTAAGATCCAGGACTTGGACCCCGAAGTATACCCCGAAGTAAAAGCCGAATATCAACGCATCGAAGCCCTATTGAACATGCTCTTTGATTTTTTATCAGCTGGGAAATCGGAACTGGATAAGATAATTGAGACTGTCGCCGAAGATAAAAAAGAGTGATGCAGGAGTGCGGGCAGGGCTAAAGAGAGAGAAGATTGCACAGCAAAAGACAAGCCGGGCTATATAGCCCGGTTTTGTTCGTTCTGCTGTTGGAGTATGCCTTAGTCGGATGTTCGAAGCTTGAATTGGCGCGGTATTATATGTGCTGAATTAGGACCGGCTGTTGATCCCCACATTACTTTACAAGGTTCCTGCTGGTCTTCATCTAAACCGCAGAAACAGGTTTTGGCAAGCGCGACTTGGGTTTGAGGTCCAATGGGAACGCCTTCATGGTCATACTGAATGGCATTCTTACTACGGGAAGGCTCGCTCCCGTCCTGAGTATAGTAGGCTTCGCAATCGGGCGGGAGATTGGTTATGAGAGCCCGGTTAAACGAGACGGCTTTGAATTTGGGGATTGGTATCGGCCTGATATTATATCTCGCCGCTACTACAGGTCCATATTCCCCAATGGATCTGTAATACTTGACCGCCTTGACAGTAGTTGAGGTTGTCAAGCAAAGATGTTCGTGATAATTGATCAGTTGCCTGGTCCGGCTCCTTCTGGGATCGCTGCCATCCAACGTATAGTAGCCGGCTGATGATACGATGGCGTGCAGGCACACTAGCTGAAATCCGCAATAGGTTCCCCCACCAGGGGTTAAGGTCAATGCGTTGGTTCCTGTTGATCCGTTGTCACAGTATCGCAGGGCAGCCTTTAAATCTAACATACTCCACCTCACTGATCATGCCGGAATTCCCGGTTGGTAACCAACCGAAGGATCAATACGCTTCTGAGTTTGATTCTAGCATGCCTCTTGTCTTTTCTAGACAATAAAAAAACACCGAAATTATGCCATTCTCCACGTTGGAATGGCATTATACGGCATGTTGTGATCAATCCAATGTTGAAGTGAAGAGCAAATTGAGGAAAAACCCGTGCAGGGAATGACAAGCATTTCTTAATCCCGGCGGAGGGCGGGGTTCTAGGTAAAAAAGGGCTGCAGTATAAAGAAGATATTAAGAATAAATATCACCGTATTCAATGTCAAGGCCACCAGCAGTGTGGATGTCTTGAATCGATGGCCGGAATTGTAAATGTCCAGAAAACCGAGGATGCACACTCCCGCTCCGATAAGCAACAATATGTAAGAGGTCTCAACCCAATTGCCGGTGAGCCATTCGATGAAAACGCTCAGAACCCCCGAATAGCCAAGCGGTACCAGGCTGTAGATAAGGAATAGAATCAAAGCCATTACCGGATATAAAAATATCATTCTAATCAACCTCCCGTAAACAGCATCGAATTAAGCGGGCTAGACGAGAAGATATTGGAATTCTCTTGCATTATTCGGCAAAGAGGGAGGTATGTCCTGCCTGGTTTCAGAAAAAAAGAATGCCGGGAACCATTCCCGGCATCAATCATTACCGGCCTGACTACTTAGACGAACTACGGGACGACTGGGCATTGGTTTCGCCCATAAACACCTCCACCGCTTCCTGTAACTGTGATTGGTGATGATAAGCACTTCTGGAGAAATCGTTGACCAGGTTGTTGAACTGCTGACGGGCCTGACGGTTCTGGTCCAGTTGGGTTCTGATGGCGTTTTCCATCTGATCTTGGACTACGGACAGGCTGTTCACGGTGAAGCGCCACATATCCATCATCTGGTTCATCGAATTTTCGATCATGCCCATGCTGTTGAAATTGCTGCCGTTCATTGTTGATCCTCCCTTAAAAATATACTCGGATTGGACACTTTCCGTTTATGTTTCCCCTTCGATGACAAAGCTATTCAATAGGGAAGAAAAAAATAGCAATTTGCGGTCTTGTGACTATTACATGGTCAGTTTGATTTGCCTGGGGGTCGCGTCTGGCTGCAAAAGCGGATATTACGCATATTCTGCAAATTTTGGATTGGAGCGGACTGAATAATGAAAAATAGCCCCACATATAATAATGTAAGCATCCAACAAGGAGGCCGTAAAATGGTTTATGAGCTGCAGATAATCACGGCTGCGGACAAGGAAGCCTTTGTTACGGACTTTTCCCGTAAGTTTTCCTGGCTGAGACAACGCGGCTGCAGCTTATCGGTAAGATCATGTTCGCTTCATGGAAGTGATTCAGTTCGTTTCGATATCCTGCTGCAAGGCAAGGTATGTTCTCCTCATTTCCGGGAAGAGGATTACATTTATATTTTTAGATATCAATTGGCCGAATTCCTGGCCGAACATATCATCAGCGACTGGGAATACCACTTGGCCTGGAAAGAAATAAACAAATCCAAACGCGGCATATTATCCAATGATAGACCGGTAATTATGGATAAGGCCACAAAATTCCTGAAGCATTGTCACACCAGTGAAAGTCTCAACTTATTAATGAATTACGGACGCAAGAACAAGATTTCCCACCGTTTATTCGATTATCTGTTTAATCACCGGCTTCTGGTCGTGGAGGGTTTTATAAGATTTTGTATGCCTGATTTCCTTACCGACATCAAATTTGCTGTAGATTTGGCCTGTGAGGAATTACGCAACGAAAAGGAGTACAATGAATTCGTCAAACTGCTGCGTTATTTCGTCGACACCCAGCCGCCCATGATGTTGGAAGTCAACATCATGACCGTCGAAGGCAACGGATTTGTATTGTGGGACGGAAACGGGATTCGCATCGAGGAAAAGCAAATCAAGTACTATATGGAGGACATTGCCCGCGGGGAGATAAGCCTGGATGACGTCCTGGTCAGCATCCTGATCACGGTTGCGCCCCGGCGAATTATTCTCCATAATACCGACCAGCAATCCGACAGCGATTCGGTCCAAATGATCAAGAATGTATTCGATTCCAGGATAACTGTTTGCGGGGGATGTGAGCGGTGCCAAGGGAATCAAAAGATTGATTATCCTAATCCTACGAGGAAGGTTTTGGTGCACACCCATACCTATCCTCATGACAAAGGGTTTTAATCCTTACTGACCTCATAAACATAGCTCACAGATCATCTTTCTCGGCATACGAGAGATGATCTGTTTTGTTTTTTCTGCACTTTTGTTTGGTGGTGGGGTGGGTTTTAGGGTCTGCCTTTTTAATTGCGGGAGATTAGTAAATCTGGTACTGTATTTAGATAGGAATTACGGACCATCTGCGTTGGCAGCTTCATATACTGTTAGTTGTTCTATTGGATATCATTCTTTGGAGGTGTAAATATGATTGACATTAGTTTTCCCGATGGACGGCACCGTGAGTACGCTGAAGGGACCACTCCGCTTCAGATTGCTGCGGATATCAGCGCCAAATTGGCCAAAAACACTGTAGCGGCCAGTTTCAATGATAAAATTACCGACCTGACTACTCCCTTGTATGAAGATGGCAAGTTGGAGTTCATTGATTTCGAAACCGACCGGGGTCGTTCCGTATATCGACATTCCTCTTCGCATATAATGGCCCAGGCGGTCAAAAGGCTGTGGCCGGAAACCAAGTTCGCCATCGGACCTGCTATCGACAAGGGATTCTATTATGATTTCGATACTGACCATACCTTCACGCCTGAGGATTTCGCCCTGATTGAGAAAGAGATGAACTCCATTATCAAGAGCGATTACCCCATCGTGCGGCGGGAACTCCCCAAAGAAGAAGCCTTGAACTTCTTTGCGGAGAGAGGTGAAGATTATAAGGTAGAACTGATTCGGGATTTGCCCGATGACGCCATAATCAGTGTTTATGAACAGGGAGAGTTTGTGGATCTTTGCGCGGGCCCCCATGTTCCCAGCACCGGCAGAGTTAAAGCAGTGAAGCTGATGAGCCTGGCCGGGGCGTACTGGCGGGGCGACGAGAACAACAAGATGCTGCAGCGCATATATGCCACTTCTTTCCCCAAACAGGCGCTGCTGGAAGATTATCTCCAAAAGCTGGAGGAGGCCCGCAAGCGCGACCACCGCAAGCTGGGCCGGGAATTGGGATTATTTGTTCTTCTGGATGAGGGTCCCGGTTTCCCGTTCTTCCTTCCCAAAGGAATGGCACTAAGAAACGAACTGGAGAGTTTCTGGCGTCAAGCCCATCAGAAGGCGGGCTATCAGGAGATTCGCACCCCTATTATACTGAATCAGGAACTATGGGAACGTTCAGGGCATTGGGACCATTACAAGGACAACATGTATTTTACCAAAATCGATGGCCAGGACTTCGCGGTCAAACCGATGAACTGCCCGGGCGGGATACTGGTTTACAAACAGAGTCTCCACAGCTATCGGGAACTGCCCCTGCGCACCTGTGAGATGGGATTGGTACATCGACATGAAATGTCGGGGGTTTTGCACGGCCTGATGAGGGTGCGCGCTTTTACCCAGGATGACGCCCATATCTTTATGCTGCCGGAACAGGTCATCGACGAGATAAAAGGAGTAATGGCCCTGGTCGACCTGTTTTACAAGCAGTTCGGTTTTTCCTATCATGTCGAGTTGTCGACCCAACCGGAGAAATCCATGGGCACCAAAGAGGCTTGGGACATTGCCACCGACGCCCTCAAAACAGCGTTGGCGGAAAACAATATGGAATACAAGATCAACGAAGGCGATGGCGCCTTCTATGGTCCCAAGATCGATTTCCACTTACGGGATTCTTTGGACCGCACCTGGCAGTGCGGAACCATTCAGTTGGACTTCCAGATGCCGGAAAAATTCGATTTGTCCTATATTGGAGAGGATGGCGAAAAGCATCGTCCGGTTATGATTCACCGGGTTATCTATGGCAGTATGGAAAGGTTTATCGGAATCCTGACCGAGCACTTCGGCGGAGCATTTCCCGCCTGGCTGGCCCCAGTGCAGGTGCGGGTGCTGGCCATTACCGAGAGACAGCATGAATATGCGGCTCAGGTGGTGGAAAGGTTGAAAGCCGAAGGGATAAGATGCGAATCCGACCTGCGCAGCGAGAAGATCGGCTACAAAATCCGGGAAGGGCAGCTGCAAAAGATTCCTTATTTGCTGATCCTGGGTGAGAAAGAAGCCCAAGCCGGTGCGGTCGCGGTGCGTCACCGCAAGGACGGCGATCTGGGCCAGCAGGGGCTGGAGGATTTTGTGACCATGCTGAATGCGGAAATCAGGGACAAAGTTATCAGATAGAAGTTGCATATCCGTTTGGGATATGTTAGTCTTTTGGTTGGAATTGTTAAGCAGGAGCCTGGCTTCCTCACCTTACAACCCCCGGTTAGTAAGGTTATGACGACAGATAAGGGTATGCTTGTATCAACATACAAGTTTAGAGTAATCTGTTAGTACATGTAGAAGCGGGCGAAACGGCCCGCTTTTTATATTTGCAGGAGGTGAATCGATTATCAGCAAAGATTGGAGAATCAATGAGGATATCCGGGTTAGAGAGGTTAGACTGGTCAGTGAAGATGGGGAACAGCTCGGGATAGTTCCAATCCGTGAAGCCTTGGCCATAGCCGAGGAAAAAGGCGTTGACCTGGTGGAGGTAGCCCCTTCTGCCAAGCCGCCGGTATGCCGTTTGATGGATTATGGCAAGTTCAAATTTGAACAGAGCAAGCGTGACAAGGAATCGCGGAAGAAGCAGAAGATTATCTCCATTAAGGAAGTCAAGATGAGGCCCAACATCGAAGAACACGATTTTCAGGTCAAGGCCAAAAATGCCAGAAAGTTCTTGACAGCAGGGGATAAGCTCAAATTCACTATCATGTTCAGGGGCCGACAGGTTACCCACCCGGAACTGGGGGAAAAACTGTGTATCAAGCTGGCCCAGGAGTTGTCCGATATTTCAACGATAGAAAAGATGCCCAAGCTTGAGGGCCGTAACATGGTTATGATACTGGTGCCCAAGCTTGATGCCGATAAAATCGAGAAAGACAAGAGAGATAAAAAGGAGGACTAACCATGCCCAAAATGAAGAGTCATCGCGGCGCTGCCAAGCGATTCAAGAAAACCGGCAGCGGACTGATTAAAAGATCCAAAGCCTATGCCAGCCACCTGTTGTCCGGCAAGAGTCCCAAAAGGAAGCGGAAGCTGCGTAAGGCTGGTCTGGTCAGCGATGTAGAACAGAAAAACATTTCCAAACTGATTCCATATTAATTCATAGAGGGAGGACTATCAGATGCCGAGGATTAAGCGCGGAGTTACTTCGCACAGAAGACATAAGAAGATATTGAAGCTGGCCAAAGGATATATTGGCAGCAAGTCCAAGCTGTTTCGGGTAGCCAACGAGCAGGTTATGAAGTCGGGAGCGTATGCTTATGCCCACCGCAAGCTGAAAAAGAGAGAGTTCCGGCAGTTATGGATCGCCCGCATCAATGCCGCCGCCCGCGAGAATGGGACTACTTACAGCCGCATGATACACGGTTTGAAGGTAGCTGGGGTGAACGTGAACCGCAAGATGCTGGCGGAGTTGGCTATCAGCGATCCCCAAGGTTTCACCCAGCTGGCTGAGGTAGCCAAGAAATCTGTCTAACCATCGAATCTTAATAAACCGAGCTAGTAAAGAAGTATGGTCAAAAGCCATACTTCATTTGTCAGAAGGTGTAGAATGCAATTCATCAGCTCTCCGGATAATAAATTTATAAAGCTGGCTTCCAGCTTGAAGATCCGGAAATATCGAGAGGCTGCCGGCTTGTTCCTGGTCGAGGGGTGGCGTTCTGTCAATGAAACCCTGACCCGCCGGGAGTTGATAGAAGCGATACTGGCTGCGGCAGATATCCGCGAAGAACTCGATAGCAACCGGCTGCCCGATGAAAAGATCATGATCGTGGAGCCGAAACTGATGAAACAGGTTTGCAGTACTGATAATCCCCAGGGTATCGCGGCGATCGTTCGCAAACCACAGTGGGCATGGGGTCAGGTTAGCGCCAGCGGTGGTTTGTTGGTTTACCTGGATCGCATATCCGACCCCGGCAACCTGGGCAGCATTCTTAGAAGCTGCTGGGCTTTTGGCGTGCAAGCGGTATTGATGTCGCCAGGCTGCGTTGATCTATACAACCCCAAGGTGGTGCGTTCCACCATGGGAGCCATTCTTAACCTGCCCGTCTTTTCAGATGTCGGCCCGGCGGAACTGGTTGTATTAAAGGAGGCTGGGTTTGCCCTTGTCTCTACAGATGTTGGAGGCGGGCAAAGATACTATGATCTGGATTTTAGGATCCCTACCATCATCATCCTGGGCAGTGAGGCTCATGGGGTCAGCAGGGAACTGAAGGATATAAGCGCTATAAAAATAAATATACCAATCACGCCGGGGGTTGAATCTTTGAATGTGGCCGCGGCCTGTGCTATAATTGTTGCTGAAGCACGCAGACAGCGTCAGGTAAGTGCCGAGCACTAGGAAACACTTGTCGTGACATCCAGGTCCATGGTAAATTATTCGGAGGATTCTCTGCATATGCACGATCAAGCTGAACTTCTATGGTATCTATTCGAAACTTCCGGCTGCATCATTTATTATCTTTTATATAAAAAGTTACTCAGTAATTGAATAAAGCAGTGATGATCAGGACTAGTAGCCTGTTGTCTGACTTACAGGGAGGCCGTACCACGGATTGCGAGTGCGGCTAAGAAAAGGGCAGGTGAATTCACCTGGGAGCAGTGGACTGAAATAGCAGTAGGTCTGACCGGCGGCCGCCGTTAACGGCATGGAGTGAACCGGATCGATCCGGTTAAATAGGGTGGTACCACGGAAAGCTTTCGTCCCTTGGGATGGAGGCATTTTTATTTTCTGGTTCAGCCAGAGCCATATCGTAGGAATTCAAACCATGGTGTTGTCTAAACTGCATTTGAACAGGGGGTAGACGTATGATCGATACTTTGACCAGAATCAAAGAGGGGGCCGAGCAGAATATTAACCGAGCGGAGGATTTCGAAACCTTAAACGAGGTGCGGGTAAAAATCCTGGGACGCAAGGGTGAGATTACCCAGGTCTTGAGGGGTCTTAAGGATTTGGACCCAAGTCAGAAAGTGGAAGTGGGGCGGCTGGCCAATGAGGTCAAGGATGGCCTGGAGAAGCTAATCGAAGCCAAGACCCAGCAATTGAAAGCCCGGCAACTGGAGATGGCGCTCCACAGCGAGCGTTTGGATATCACTTTGCCGGGTCGGCCTGTACAAGCCGGGGCCCAGCACCCTATCAGCCGGGTTGCCGATCAGATAAAGGCGATATTTACCGGGATGGGATTTACAGTAGCGGAAGGTCCCGAGGTGGAGCTGGACTACTATAATTTCGAAGCCCTCAACGTTCCCCGTGATCATCCGGCCCGGGACATGCAGGATACCTTCTATATAACCGAGGATATGCTGCTGCGTACCCATACATCTCCTGTACAGGTGCGTACAATGGAGAAAATGGCGCCCCAGTTACCGGTAAAGATAATCGTTCCCGGTCGGGTATACCGCAAGGACGACGATGCCACGCATTCTCCCATGTTTCACCAGATAGAGGGGCTGTTAATCGATGAACGAATTACTTTTGCCAATCTCAAGGCCATGTTGATGCTCTTTGCCCGGCAAATATTCGACGCCGGGGTAAAGGTGCGTTACCGGCCCAGCTTCTTCCCGTTTACCGAGCCCAGTGCGGAGATGGACATCTCCTGCGTTAATTGTGGGGGCCAGGGGTGCCGGGTATGTAAACAAACCGGTTGGTTGGAGATCCTGGGAGCGGGCATGGTCCATCCGCGGGTGCTGGAATATGGCGGCTACGATCCAGAGAAACATACCGGATTCGCATTCGGTATGGGTATAGAGCGGATTGCCATGCTCAAGTACCAGATCAACGATATGCGTTTGCTGTTCGACAATGACAAGCGTTTCTTACAACAATTTTAGGGGGTGGCCGCATGCATGCATCTATTAATTGGCTAAAAGACTATATAGATTTCTCCTGGACGGCGGAGGAATTGGCCCACCGCCTGACAATGGCCGGGATTGCCATCGAAGGGGTGGAGCAGGTTGGGGATGATACAGTATTGGCATTGGACCTCACCCCCAACCGGGGCGACTGCCTGGGGATAATCAATCTAGCCCGGGAGGTGGCAGCCTTAAATGGCCAGGATTTGTCGCTGCCGGAGATCGCCATCAAGGAGACCAGGGAATCGATCGATGACTATATAAAGGTGGAAATCGCCGCCCCCGACCTCTGCCCCCGTTACACGGCTCGTTTGGTTAAGAATGTCAAAATCAAGCCATCCCCGCCGTGGATGCAGGCCCGACTTCAAAGCTGTGGGGTTCGCCCTATTAATAATGTGGTCGATGTCACCAATTACGTTATGTTGGAATGCAACCAACCCCTGCACGCATTTGACTACGACTTGCTGAGCGATGCCAAAACCATCATTGTCCGGCGGGCTCAGGCCGGGGAGTCAATCACCACCCTGGATGGAGTTGACCGGGAACTCAACCAGGAAGCCCTGCTGATAACCGATAACGGTCGGCCGGTGGCCCTGGCCGGTATAATGGGCGGGCAGAATACGGAGATCGGCGACCAGACGGTCAATGTCTTGCTGGAATCGGCCTATTTTGAAAATATCGGGATTCGCAAGACCTCGCGGCTGGTGGGTTTGCGCAGTGATTCCTCCATCCGTTTTGAAAAAGGCACCGACGTAAACGGGGTGATCATCGCGGTCAACCGGGCTGCCAGCCTGTTACAGGAATTGGCCGATGCGGAAGTGGTGGCGGGGGTGGCGGATTGTTATCCGCAGCCGGTGGCCGAAAAGCAAGTGCTGCTGAGACCGGCCCGGGTGAACTACCTGCTGGGAACCGAATTAAGCATCGAACAGGTGAAGGGCTATATATCCAGTCTACGATTTTCTTATATGAACCAAGGCGATGATTTGTTGGTGAGGGTGCCATCCTATCGTCCCGACATTAACCAGGAGGTGGACCTCATAGAAGAAGTGGCCCGCCTGCATGGTTATGAAAACATACCCGCGCAACTCCCCTGCGGCATCGCCACCCAGGGCAGGCTGACCGAATTGCAAAAGTTTCGTGATCGCCTCAGAAATATCATGTCAGCTTCGTTTTACGAAGCAATTACCTACAGCTTTGTGAGCGCCCGGCATTTCGATGCCTTGCGGTTGCCGCCCGATAGTCCGCTGCGGCAGGTGGTGGCGCTGTCCAATCCCTTGTCCGAGGAACAGAGTATCATGCGCACCTTGATACTGCCCGGACTGCTAGAGACGGTCAGCCGCAACCTGGCCCGAAAAAACAGCAATTTGTCCTTCTTTGAGATGGGCTCTGTCTATTATCCGTGCCTGCCCGGCCAGCCACAAGAGGTGCTGAAGGTGGCGGCAGTGGTAGCCGGAAGAACCGAGCCAGGTTGGCTGAAGTCCGATTTCGAGATGGACTTCTATTACCTGAAAGGGATCGTGGAGAATCTGTTCAACAGCTTGGGAATCCAGGGTGTGGAGTGGAAAGAATGCCAGGACCCCAGTTACCACCCGGGCCGTTCCGCCTGGTTGACCAGCGGAGATGCTGTAATCGGGGTACTGGGGGAGATTCACCCGGTGGTGCGGCAGAATTATGATATCAAGCCGCGAGTATGTGCGATGGAGCTCGATGTCATTCGGATGTTTGAACTCTCCAGTCTTAAGGTTATGAAGGAGAGTATCCCCCGTTACCCGGCGGTGGAAAGGGACTTGGCTATCGTGGTCCGGGAAGACTTGCCGGCAGCGGAGGCTGAAAACCTCATCCGGCAGCGGGGCGGCGAACTATTGAGGAGTGTCGCCATCTTCGATGTATATACCGGTGAACAGGTGGCTGCCGGCAGCAAGAGCCTGGCTTACAAGATGACTTTCCAATCAGCCCACCGAACCCTAACCGAAGCTGAGGTAAATGGTTTGATGGAAGACATCAGATCAGCCCTCTGTTCTGAATTGCAGGCGTCAGTCCGGTAACTGCCCCACAACGTTCACCGTTGGCTATTTATCTTGGGTTATCTGGCTGGATACAAATTCGAAGTGATTTAATTGAATGCATAATTGAACCTCCTGGGCAAATATAAATGCTCAAAAGGAGGTTTTTTTTTGGTAATAAATATCCGTGTCCACAGGATGATGATCGTTGCCACCGGAGCAACTTTCGTAATCCTGGTTGCCATCTTATTAACATTTGTGTTTTTATCCAAGGATAATGACGGTGCGATTCCGGAACCGGCGCCGCATGATGCCATGCACGGTGAGTTTCTGCCCTGGAACGAAGTCGACAAGTTGTTTCCTAAAGGAAGTACTGCAATGGTCGTGGATGTTGACAGCGGAATCAGCTTTCAGGTCCAGCGCCGGGGCGGCACCAGCCATGTGGACGCCCAACCCTTGACCGCTGCGGATACAGCTGCCATGAAGCAAGCCTATAATGGTCATTGGTCCTGGCGAAGAAGGGCGGTCATCGTGATATTGCCAAACGAAAGAAATATTGCCGCGTCCATGGCCGGGATGCCCCATGGGCAAGGGGCCATACCCAACAATGATTTCGACGGTCATTTCTGCATCCATTTCCGGGATTCAAAGACCCATGGCAGCCATAAAGTGGACCCAGCTCACCAGATGATGGTCTGGAAAGCGTCCGGCACGATAGATGAGCATATCCAGGCTCTCGACCGGGAGGGGGTGATAGCCTTGTTGTTTACCGCCCTTGATCAGCGAGAATACTCAATCGCCAGCCGGCTGATTCATCCCGACGTTGATGCCAGTCCGCTGTTGTTGGAGCTGCAGCGGATCGAGCGGATAAAAATTGACAACCTGAAAGCGCTGGACGAAAACAAGTTTACCGTCGATGTGAGGATTATTTTCGTCGACTCCACCCAAGAAGTGCGGCAAAAGACGTTGGTGGCTATTAATGGAGAAGGGCCGCCCTGGAAGATAGACGCCAGCAGTTTGGTCCCGCTGTTGGAACCGGAAACGGCGACCGTGATCAACCCGGTAGATGGATGGTATAGCCAGGAGGATTGGGAGCAGTAGCGGCAGGAGTTAGGGCGTCAGGATTTAATTACCCTCATCGGCAGGACTCCAAATCGTATATAATATTATTATCATCGGAGAGGAGTATTTAACATGACAGCTGGCGCACCTAACGATTTATTGAATATAGTTGTAAAAAATGTGGGCACCTTTCAAGTAGCCCGTGGTTCGACTGTGGGCGAATTGTGTGCTTCCCTCCAGGAGGGTAGGGCTTATCCGATTGTAGCTGTCATAATCAAGAATACCTTGCGGGACCTGCATTATATTTTCAGATACGACTGCAATGTAGAGCTGGTCGACACCACCTGCCCGGCGGGTTTGAGGATATACCGGCGCAGCGCTACAATGGTTTTGCTCAAGGCCTGCCGGGATCTGTTCCCGGAACGGACCCTCATGGTCAAACATACCCTTTCCAATGGGTTGTATTGCGAGTTTCTGGAAGTCCCCAGCGCGGACATAGAGATTGATCTTATTCAAAACCGCATGCGCCAGATCGTGCAACAGGACCTGCCGATAAAGCGTCATCTGATGGAAAACGATGAAGTCAGGCGCATATTCATGGATCAGGGTCAGAATGACAAGGTCCAGCTGATGCGCTATCGGGACAAAGAAGCCGCCCATGTTTACGAATTGGACGGTTATGTAGAGTATCCCTACGGCTATATGACCAACCGGACCGGAATATTAGGCAAATTCAGGCTTCTCTACCATTCTCCCGGAATGGTTCTGCGGACTCCGGAGATAGATGACTTGGATCTGGTCAAACCCTACCGGGAGCAGAGAAAACTGGCTATGATTCACCAGGAAGCCAAGGAATGGGCGGACATGCTGCATGTCCCGCATGTTTCAGCTCTCAACGATATGATTACCCAGGATAAAATCGATGATCTGATTAGGGTCAATGAGGCTCTGCATGAAAAGAAGATCGCCTATATTGCCGATACTATCTCCGACAATCCCAGCATTCGGGTGGTGCTGATAGCTGGTCCTTCTTCCTCGGGCAAGACTACCTTTGCCCAGCGCCTTTTAATCCAGCTTCGGGTTATCGGCCACCATCCAGTATCCATCTCCATGGACAACTATTTTGTGGACCGGGCCAATACTCCCATTGACGAAGAGGGCAATTATGACTACGATTCCCTGGCGGCAGTGGATATCGACCTTTTTAACGAGCAGCTGACCCGATTGATTGAAGGGGAAGATGTGGAGATGCCCATATATAACTTCAAGACTGGACGCCGGGAGGAGACCGGCACCACTATCAGGGTCCCAACCAACGAACCGATCATAGTCGAAGGCATCCATGCCTTGAATGACCAGTTGACCTGGAGTGTACCAGTCAAGAACAAATTCAAGATCTACATTAGCGCTCTAACCCAGCTTAATGTGGATTACAGCAACCGCATCCCCACCACCGATTCCAGATTAATTCGCAGGATCGTACGCGACCACCGGACCCGCGGCAATCCCGCTATCAAGACCATCAAGCAATGGCCTTCGGTGCGGCGGGCAGAAGAAAAGAATATCTTTGCCTTCCAGGAGAATGCCAATGTAATGTTCAATTCCTCGCTGGTTTATGAGATGGCCGCATTGAAGCTGTTTGCAGAGCCATTGCTGGAGGCCATTGACAACGATGTCCCCGAGCATATTGAATCGAGCCGGTTGCTGCGCTTCCTCAGTTACTTTCGGGCTATCCCGACCACCAACATTCCCCCCAATTCGATTCTGCGGGAGTTCGTGGGCGGCAGTTGGTTTGACATTTAGGCCCGGGGCGGAGGAGGGGAAAGAATATCAGCTCTTGGGGTATCCAGGCGCCGCAAGGCTTTCGGTTGCAGGAACCACATCAATTCAGCCTGCAGGGGCGCAATTGATTTCAGGCGGAAGCCAGCCGCCGAACCTTTCTTAAAAGGCAGGGGCAGTCCGGTCAAACACTTGCTCCAATCGCTTAAATAGGGCTGATGTCCGACTACAATCAAATACTCGCTTTGTTTGACTCCCGCCAACCGACGGGAGAATGCTTTCCAGTCTCCGTCACGGATAAATTCATATTTCTGCATTTCGCTCGTTCCAACTAAATCGGTGATTAAGGCCGCAGTCTGGACCGCTCTTTGTAAAGGACTGGTCCAGACGAGGGTATTATGCCAGGAGTGCATTAGGCTGGATAGTGTGGGCAGGGATTGCCGGAACTCCTTGACCCCCTCTTCGGTCAAGCCTCTTTGGGCATCATCAACCATTTTGTTCCGGTCTTCTGCTTTGCCATGCCTAACCAGTATCAATTCCTTGATCAACCAATTCAACTCCTTCGGACATTAAAAGGTGCTTACTTATTTGTTGGGCCAGATTGAGCCAGGCGGCAAAAATGCAGCTGGCTATTGAATAATTTCTTGCCCCGTTTGTCGATACGGTAATACCGACTATCGTTCTTTAAGATACGTGCTTTGACCGTATCCCTCAAATAAGCGTCCAGGATTTCTTTGATCCTGGTCTTATTATCTTCATCCTCTACTGGAAACATGATTTCTATGCGCCGATCCAGGTTACGGGTCATCAAATCGGCGCTGGACAGGAATACTCGATTATCTCCATCATTATGGAAGAAGTAGATCCGGCTGTGTTCCAGGAACCTGCCTACCACACTTCTTACCTGGATGTTTTCGCTGCAGCCGGGAACATTTGGCTTCAGGCTGCAAATCCCACGTACGATCAAGTCTATCCTCACTCCGGCCTGGGAGGCCATAAAAAGTTCCTTGATGACCGGTTTATCCAGCAGTGAGTTGACTTTGGCGATGATATGAGCGGGCCGGCCGTTCCGGGCATGTTCGATTTCCTGGCGGATAAGGCTGGACAACCGCTGCCGCAAGGTCATGGGGGCAACTTCCAGTTCATAAAGGTTACCCAGGTTGGAGTAGCCGGATAGCATATTGAAAATCGTGGAGGCGTCGGCAGCCATACGGGCATTGGCGGTAAACAGGCCCAAATCTTCATAGGTCCGGGCGGTTACGTCGTTGTAATTACCGGTGCCCAAGTGAAGATATCGTTTTATTCCGTCTTCCTCTTGCCTTACGATCAGAAGCATCTTGGCATGCACCTTTAAACCGGGTAAACCGTATATGACGTGACAGCCGGCTTTCTCAAGCCGTTTGGCCCAAGTTATGTTTTTTTCTTCATCAAACCGGGCTTTTAGTTCTACCAGTACGGTAACCTGTTTGCCGTTTTCGGCCGCCCGCTCCAGGGCGGCTACGATAGGTGAGTTGCCGCTCACCCGATATAATATCTGTTTGATAGCCAGCACGTCAGGATCCTCAGCCGCCGTTTGCACCAGGTGTACAATCGGCTGGAATGACTCGTAAGGGTGGTGGACGAGGATATCCTGTCTGGCAATTACACCGAAAATGTCCTGTCCGTTGTCAAAAGCAGCCGGTATCTGGGGCCGGAAAGGCGGGAACCGCAGATGATCGTACTCCGGCTCGGTTGCTATTTTCATTAAAAAACTCAAGTCCAGGGGACCGTTTATTTCATACAGGCCGCCCTCCGGCAATTCCAGTTCCTCTATCAATCGCTGTACCAACCGGGAATCCAATCCTTTTTCGTATTCCAGGCGGATGACCTCGCCCCATTTGCGCTGTTTGACCGATTGTTCCAGCGCTTCTAGCAAATCCTCGGCGCCTTCTTCGTCCAGGCTGAGGTCGGCATTACGGGTGATGCGGAAGCAGCCCGTGGCCAGAATCCGGTGGCCATTAAAAAGGCAGGGCAGATTGCTCTTGATGATCTCTTCCAGGAAGACCAACGAGGTTTTGTAAACCTTGGATGGGACGCTCACCATCCGATCCAATACCGAAGGGACCTGGACCGTAGCGAACACCGGCTCCCCGTCACCATTGGGATTTTCCAGCAGCACCGCTATGTTGAGACTGCGGTTTAATAACAGGGGAAAAGGCCGGCTGCTGTCGACTACCATTGGTGTCAGCACCGGGAAGACGTTGCGCAGATAATAGTTATCGAGAAATGCCTTCTGAGCATCGTCCAATTTCTTCCCCCGGCTTAGGTTGATTTGTTGTTTTTTAAGCCCTGGTCTTAAGGAGCGGCTATAGCAACTGTAGAGATCGGCGATCATCAAGTGCACCATCTTGGAAACCCGGTCCCATACTTGTTGGGGAGTCAGACCCGCCTCATCAGGGTCGGTCAATCCGGCTTGCAACTGGTCCCAAACCGCAGCTACCCGGACCATAAAAAACTCATCCAGGTTGGTACTCACAATGGAAGCGAATTTGGCTCGCTCCAGCAACGGATTATCGGTGTCCTGAGCCTCCTCCAGAACCCGCAGGTTGAAAGCCAGGGAACTCAATTCCCGATTTATGTAGTTTTCCGGTGCATCCAGATTGTATCCCTGCATTGCTATCCTCCTTTGTGTTTTAATACTGGCTTCAGCCCATAGACTTCTTCGAAGAAATCTACGTGAGCGGAGAAGCTCCAAGTCTCCAGAAGGAAATCGCCTTTGGATTTGACCTTGAAGACAATCTCGGTGGGCGTGATCTCCAGATCTATCTGTTGAATCGATATTTTATCGGATATATTCAGAGCATTGGCTATTTTGAGGATGGCGGCCAATTTGCTGACCATTATCTGGTCCTCCCGGTTCAAGGATGTATAATTATCATGCCATTTGGCCGGCACTACCTGACTGTGATACTTGGCTATGTTGGCTACGATGGCCAACTCGCGGTTGGCAAAACCGAGAATCTGCTGGGCACGAATGACACTGCCGGAATGCCGTTCATGTCCGTCAGCATTGATATATTTGCCAACGTCATGAAGGATGCAGGCGACCTGCAGGTATAGCCGCTCTCGCTCACCTAAGTTATGGATTGCCATCATCTGATCGAAGGTGCTTAAAGCCAATTCCTCCACCCTTTGGGAGTGCTTTTCGTCGGTGCCGTATTTTCTCCCCAAACGCCGGACTGAATTGACTATATCGTTTATATACTCATGTTTACGGATGGTATTAAACCGTTCATCAGCCATGTTGGCGAGTAGACCATGGCGCAGGGAAACCCTCGGGGCCTGTATCCCCGCGGCTCGGGTAGCATTGAGGAAACGCCGGAATATTATGGATGAGGGAAGCAGGATTTCAGCTTCATTACGGTGCATGTTATAGAGACTGGCAATTTTTTCGGGAGTAATATTTTTAATGAGTGTATGTACCTTCTCCATTGCCGCCCGTTCCAGGAAATGAGGGTCGGCGGTGAACTGGTTAAGGTGACCCAGACGCAGGATAGAGGTCAATTCGCCGCCCAGGCCGATCACGTATTGGAAGTCGGTGCCATGACGGATGGAGTCCAGCCAGTAGATCTTGCTCTCCAAAAACTCTTCGAGGATGGTGGGAAACTCCAAGGTCACCCGTTCCAGATCGGCCAGCAACTCGCGCAGACGCAGCGACCCTATCTTGACATACTCCGTAAATTGGAGACTGCCATCTTTGTAGGCAAAGATTTCCGTTCCTCCCATGCCCAAGCTTATCACCAGCAGTCCATCCTGGGACATGGTATGCAAGTCGCAGATGCTGTCCCGCATGGACTTGAATTCGTAGAATCGTTCCTGCAGGTTGTTGATCACTTCCACCTTCAATCCGGTGCACCGGCTGATCTGATCCAGGACGTATTCCCGGTTCTGAGCCTCGCGGATCCCAGTAGTAGCTACGGCCTGATAGTGTTTGACCCGGTAGTCTTTCATCAATTGGGCGAAAGATTTCAAGGTTTTACATAATTCCTGGGTTGATGATAATTCGATCTTGCCATTGGAAAACGTATCACGCCCGATTTGGGTTGGTTTCCAGACATCCTCGAGGGGCGCTATTATTCCCTGGGGACCTATCTCTGCTATCATCATGCTTACGAAATTGGTTCCGACATCAATGGCTGCGGCCGTTTTCCGCTCATAGTTCTTCATCCTGCGACCTCTTTCCTCAGGGATGGTATGTGTTAATTATAACAGTTCCAGCGGGGACCGAGTGCGGCCAATCCGCCAACCTATTCTCGAGAGGGCTATAAAGAATAATACGTTGCAGTTCCCAGGGCTGATATATAATGAAGGCAGGATTGCAGCGAAATTGAGGCAGGGAGAAGAAATGCCATGAAAAAGGTGGTCATTATTGACATAGGGTCCAACTCGGTTCGATTGATCCTGATTCGCCTTGGGGAAAAGGGCAACTTTAAATTGATTCATGATCTGAAGGAATCGGTAGGCCTGGAGCAGGGCTTGGAAATGGACAATACTATCAAGCCTGACCGCATGGACAAAGCCCTGCGGGCGTTGGCCATGTTTCGCAGACATTGTGATGCCGTCCAACCGGATGAGGTGATAGTGGCAGCCACCGAGGCAGTGCGGCGTGCCGCCAACCAGGAACTGTTCACACAGCGGGTCAAAGAGGAGACTGGATTTGAAGTGCGGGTACTGTCTGGACGCGAAGAAGCCTACTATGGATATGTAGGCGTTGTCAACAGCATGGATGTTGCCGATGCCCTGCTGATGGACCTGGGTGGGGGCAGTACCGAACTGACCTGGATGGTGGGCGGAAAGATAAAGGAATCGGTCAGCCTGCCCCTGGGGGCTCTGAATGTAACCCAGCAATTCGGTCTGGCCGACAATATCAAGGATGAGCAGATGCGCCGAGCCCAGGAGGGAATATTGAAGGTGTTGCACGAGGTCCCATGGCTGCCCGGTTTACGGTCGGTAAGACTTATCGGTATAGGCGGTACCTTCCGCAACCTCTGCAAGATTGACCGTCGCCGCAAGTCGTACCCCTTGGAGCGGATCCATAATTACCTCATGAGCGACCAGGACATCATGGACATTCACCGGGACGTATCCAGTCGCAATCTCAAACAGCGCCGGGCAATAAAGGGGCTTTCCAGTGAGCGGATGGACAATATAGTCGGGGCCACCACGGTTATCGTCCAATTACTGAAATATACTGCCATCACCCAAGTGGAAATCAGCGGTCATGGACTCCGGGAAGGCCTGGTATATGATTACATAGCCCGCACCCTCAACCTGCCCGGTGATGTATTGGAGAGATCCCTGCTCAAGAATCTAAACAACTATAATCTGGATGTGACCCATGCCCGGACCATTTACCGGATATCATCCTCTTTGTACCGGCAACTAAAGGATTTGGCCAGGATCAGCGGTGATTATGACAAGGTACTGAAGGCGGCAGCTATGATGCACGATGTCGGCACAGCCCTGAATTTTTACCAGCAGAACGAACATCTTTTTTATATGCTGGTTAACTCGGAACTGCATGGATTGTCGCATCGTGAGCTGGTTATGAGTGCTTATGCGTCCAGCAACCAGTTCAGCAGCAAGCGACAGTATGCTGGAGTACGCTTCCGCGTCTTTTTGACCGACAAAGACGAGCACGCCTTGAAGTGTATAGGGTTGTTGATAAGAATCGCCCGCAGTCTGGATCGTTCCATGAGCGGAATGATCCAGGATGTGATCTGCCAGATCGAACGGGATAAGGTGATCGTCAAGACCATTGCCGCAGGCAACATCGAATTGGAGATCTTGGACGCCTTGCGCTATTGTGAAGATTTTAGAAAATACTTTCGCAAGTCCCTATTCATTATGTAGATATTGGCGGTTTCTGTCCACACGCCAGCCAATCGATCGCCGTACGCCAGGTGGCAGGCAGGCGGTTTGGATAAAACGGGACGGAGTCTATTATACTGACTATTGCACGTGAGGGGATTGACACCGGCAACAGGTCTGATATTATGAAGCTGACTGAACAACTGTTCAGTCATAGTTGGCAAACTTGTGAGAAAAATATCAATCGGCCAGGGAGGCGTTTTTTAATGGAGTTGACAGGATATGCAGGAAATATTTTAGAAATTGATTTGAGCACCAGTTCTCACCGGTTGATTAAACTGTCCCCCCAGTTTTGTCGCGATTATTTAGGCGGGATAGGGTTCAATGCTCGTATCGTGTATGATGGAGTTCCGGTTGGAGCCGACCCGTTGGGGGAAGACAATATTTTAGTATTCAGTGCCGGGACCATGGTGGGCTCAACCTTCCCGACCGCGTCTCGGACCGAGGCCTCGGCCAAATCGCCCATGACCGGTTTGTTCGGCACGTCCAACTCGGGAATGTTTTTCGGTGCTCAATTAAAGAATGCCGGCTTCGATAGTCTGGTACTCAAGGGAAAGGCAGAAGCACCGGTGTATCTCCACATCGAAGATGGCACGGTCGAAATTAAGGATGCTGCCGGGGTTTGGGGCAAGGATTCGTGGGAAACCATTGACATCATGAAAAAGCGGTATCCGGGTTGCGAGGTGGCTTCCATCGGACCGGCGGGGGAAAACCTGGTTCGTTTTGCTTGTATCGAAAACAGCTACTTTGATGCCTGGGCGCGCACCGGACTCGGTGCGGTCATGGGTTCCAAGAAGCTGAAAGCGGTAGTGGTCAGAGGCAACCGGGGAGTAAAACCGTCTAACGCCGAGAAATTTATCGAGTTGTCCTGGAAGGCGCGCAAATTGATCGAATCGTCGCCATTCTTTGCACCATTCAAGAGCTACGGCAGTATGAATGCTGCTATGCCTTATGGCAATTTCAAGGCATTGAACGCCCATAACTTCAGCCAGGGATGCTTGCCCGACTGGAAGGAAAACTTTGCCCGCAGCAAGGTCGAGCAGTATACCCGTGGGCACATTGCCTGTCAATCGTGCATCATTGCCTGTGCTCACTGGGTGGAGATCAAAGAGGGGAAATACAAAGGCCTGCACATGAAGGATATGGAGGTGACGCCCACCACCTCTTACGGCTCCGGTTGTGGTATGAGCCTGGAGGGATCAGTCAAGGCCTGCGAGATGAGCCAGAGGTATGGCTTCGACATGGTGAGCGCCGGCGGAGTTGTAGCCATGGCCATCGAATTATACAACCGCGGCATTCTTGACCGGGATTACGTGGGCTATGAACTGGCATTCGGTGATGATGATGCTATACTGCATCTGATGGATGACATTGCCCATCGGCGTGGTGTGGGTGAGGTGCTGGCGGAAGGCGTTATGCGGGCCGCCCGGAAATTTGAGGGTGCTGAGAGCAGTGCCATGCATGTAAAAGGTCTAGAGATACCGATGATCGATCCCCGCGGGCGTACTTCTACTTGGAGCTTCGGCATACTCACCAATATCAGGGGCGGCGACCACCTGCGCTGTCGGAACCCGGTAGAGAATTTGCGTTATAACGAGAATAAGCATCGGTTCGGCAAAGAGAGATTCGGTTTTGATCCCAAGATGTATGACGCCTTGGATATGCCTGAGTCCTTGAAGGCCAAGGCCATAGACCTGGAGAATGACACCACCGATATTGCGGTCATGTCTTACTGGGCGGAGAACCTGATCAACCTGTTCAATTCCCTGGGTGTTTGCATAAGACCACCGGTCGAGCACCGCATAGGTCCTACCATTTTGGCTGAGGCCTATACCGCCTTGACTGGATTGGAAATGAACGCAGATGAACTAATGCGGGCTGCCGAGCGCAGTTGGAACCTGATGAAACTATTCAATCTGCGGGAAGGGGAAAAACCGGAGGATTCCAAGTTCCCCCGCCGGTTCTATGAGGAAGAGGTCGGAGGCCGCAAGCTCGACGAAGCTCAGTTGCAGGAAGTCCTCCAGCGCTATTACCAGGTCCGGGGGTGGGATGCGGACACCGGCGTTCCTACCGCCCAGAAACTGGCGGAACTTGGTTTAAATCAGTTTAGCCAAAACGGAGCAAGGCCATGAGCAAACGCCTGCAGGTAGAAATCGACAAGTGCACCGGATGCGGATTGTGTCAGTTGGCATGTGCCGTAAAAAAGAGTAATCAATTTGATCCGTCGCTGGCTCGTATCAAAATATACCGCTCCGAAGCTCAGGGACTCAATGTACCATTGGTATGTCAGCAGTGTGCCAATCCGCCCTGTGTGGCGGTATGTTTGATGAATGCGGCAGACAAAGACCCTGTCACCGGGATTACCGTGCGGGAATCAAACCATTGCATAGGCTGCCGGGCCTGCCAGGTGGCCTGTCCGTTCGAAGCCTGCACTTACGATCATATTCACGATGTGGTGGTAAACTGTGACTTGTGCGGGGGCCATCCCGCCTGTGTAGAGATATGCCCCTCCGGTGCTCTGCAATACTGCGATATCAATACCATCCTGGCCGGGGTAAGACATGCCGAGGGGCTCAAACGGTCCTTGATTCCAGACCGGGAAAGGAGCCATCATGGCTAGCATCTTGATCATTGGCAATGGGGCTGCCGGCAACAGTGCCGCTGATGCAATTCGGCGGGCAGATCCTGATGTATCGATCATCATGGTGGCCAGGGAGGAATTGCCGGAATACTCAGCCTGTGCCCTGCCGGATTACTTGTCGGGATGGATCAGCAGGGAGCAGCTGTTTGTTAAGCAGTGGCGTGACTACCGCCAGAGCAACATCAGTATGCTGGGCGGTCGTGATGTTGTCCGTATCGACACCGGACAGAAGCGATTGGTAACCAACCGGGAGGAAATCAGATATGACCGTTTAATACTGGCAACCGGCAGCCGGCCCATTATTCCTCCGGTTCCAGGTCATGATCTGTCCGGCAATTTCGCGGTCAAAACGGTTGCGGATATCGAGGCCATAATGGTTCATCGGCCCAAGCGGGTAGTAGTGGTGGGTTCAGGCAATATTGGCATCGAAATGGCGGAAGCCCTGCATAAACAGGACTGTCGGGTAATCTTGGTGGAGATGATGGACCAAATATTGCCCCGCCTCTTTGACCGGGAACCTGCCGATCGCATTTTGGAAATATTGGCCGCTCAAGGGATAGAGGTTCTGACCGGAGCCAGACTGGTGGCGGTAAATGGGCGGAATAGCGTAGAGGAGGCAGTAGCCGGCGAACGAGTCCTGGCTTGCGATACGATAGTCTGGGCTGCGGGGATGAGACAGAATGTGGATTTTGCCCGCGATGCCGGCATACAAACTGGTGAACTGGGCGGAATAAAGGTGGATGCTTTTCTACAGACCAGTTGCTCCGGCATCTATGCCTGCGGGGACTGTATCGAGTCCATTGACATGTTGACCGGTCGGCCTGCTTTAAGCTTGCTGTGGCCGAATGCCAAACGGCAGGGAGCCGTGGCGGGTTTGAACTCCATCGGACATCAGGTGGCCTATGAGGGAGCGGTGAGCCTGGTAGTGGAAGAGATATTCGGTGTACCGGTTGCTTCGCTGGGATTGACTGCTCAGGCATTAATCGGTGAACCGGTCCGGTTGCTGGAGGGTGAAAGTCATGAACGTTATTGGCGGTTATTGCTGGTTGATGACCAAATCATGGGCATGCAAGTCATCGGGGAAACCAGCGGATTGGGAGCGGTCATGGCCATGATGAAGAACCGTATTTCAGTCAGCGATTTCCATAAAATCGTCTCTGATCCCGATTTGGTCCGGACGGCTTCCTGGTACCTGCCGGCCAGCCAGTTCCTTATCCCGTGACAAACCATTGGAGTGAGGTAAAAATTTATGAAAAAGATGTTGCTTATCGATCATAACCGTTGTGTAGGCTGTCGAAACTGTGAGATGATTTGCTCCCTTGTGCATGAGGGGATTTGCTCGCCGTCATTATCCCGAATCCGGGTAGCCCGGGATGAGCGGGCCGGCTGGAATGTGCCCATTAGTTGTTCTATGTGCGAGAAACCGATGTGTGTTATGATATGTCCGGTAGGTGCCGCTCAACGCAATGAAGAGACTGGTTTGGTCTTGATCGACGAAAACCGGTGTATCGGTTGCCTCCAATGCGTACAAGCTTGTCCCTTCGGTCATGTTAATTACCATCCAAACCGGGGGGTGGCGTTTAAATGCGACCGATGCGGCGGAGATCCGCAGTGTGCCAAATTCTGTTGGACCGGAGCGATCACTTTTGAACCCGTAGACCTGGAATTGGAGAAGCGCAGGGAGGAGACCGCCCGGCGAGCCGTGTCTGAATAAAGCAGGGATTTTCGTGGTGGCGAACTGAGCATGCTGACGGTGTTTATCTTGCTGCAGGCAGGTTTTTAAAGGTGGGGAGGAAATCCGGTCTTTTTATAGAATATCAGAATTATTCTGCAAAGGAGGCACGGAGGGTGGATAGGAAGTCAAGCCAAAACATCAACAAGGTAGCAGTAGAGATCTTTAACCAGGTCTATGTTGTCAAGGGGACAGAAAATACCGAATACATTGAGATGCTGGCTGCCTATGTAGACCGGCGGATGCGGATGATCGAACAGCGCAACCACAGTCTTTCAGTTACCAAAGTTGCGGTCCTGACGGCTCTGAACCTGGCAGATGAGCTGAACAAACTCCAGGAAGACTATGATGATCTGGTCAAAGCGCTGGAAGAGGAAAAGAGAAACAGGACGGTATAATAGATGACCAATCGGGAAATCGCCAGGACGCTTGACCACATTGCCGATATTCTCGAGTTCCAGGAAGAAAACCCCTTCAAGATAAAGGCCTATCGACAGGCGGCCAATTCCATCTACCATCTGGATGAGGATATCCAATATCTCTACGAGAAGGACCGGTTAGGCGAGATCCCTGGGGTTGGCAAAGCGATCAAGAGCAAAATTGAAGAGCTGATTGAAAAGGGTAGTCTGGAATACTATGAGCGGCTCCTAACCGAAGTGCCTCCGGGGCTGCTGGACATGCTCGCTATCCCTGGGGTGGGGCATAAGACTATCAAGATGCTGTATGAGCAACTGGGTGTAACCACCCGCGATGAACTGCTGCAAGCCGCGAAGGAAAGACGCATCCGGTTGTTGCCGGGCATGGGCAGCAAGACCGAGTTCAGTATCATTAAAGGCATCGAGATGCTGGAACAATACAGCCAGAAAAACACCTTGGGTTTTGTCCTGCCGATGGGGCAAAAGATGCTCTCCTTTATAAAAGGACTGGACCAGGTATCGGAAGCCTCTCTAGCTGGCAGTATCAGGCGGGGTCGGCCGCTGGTTACCGATATAGATATTGTTGTGGCCACTGATGATGAAGCCGCCGTCCGCAGCAAGCTGGCCAATTACCGGGAGATAAAACAGGTTACCGAATCCCAACCAGGACACATACAAGGCTTCCTGCAATTCAATATACCTTTTGAGGTAATTTTGCATACTCCCGGGGAATACTGCCCGGGATTATTTTTGGCTACCGGTTCCAAACAACACCTGGCCCGTTTGTTTCCCAGTGGACCACCTCGGTTGGAGGGATGGAATTCGGAAACGGATATATATGCCAGCCTGGGACTCGATTATATTCCACCCGAACTGAGAGAGGATCAAGGGGAGGTGGAGGCGGCGGCCGCGGGCCATCTTCCGACTCTCATTCAACGGCAGGATTTACAGGGAGACCTGCACTGTCATTCCGGTTGGAGTGATGGTGCCAGCAAGTTGGCGGAGCTGGGCGAGATGGCCCGGGACATGCAATACTCCTATCTAGCCATCACCGATCATTCCCGATCGCTGGCTATCAGCGGGGGATTGAACGAGGAACGATTGGCGGCCCAGGGGGAAGAGATAGACCGGCTTAACCAGACTTGGGACGATTTTATGTTTCTCAAAGGAACCGAGGTGGATATCCTCCGGGACGGGAGTCTGGATTACGATGCGGAACTCCTGGAGCAGTTGGATGTTGTAGTAGCCTCTGTCCACACCAATTTCCATCTTGACCGGAAAAAACAGACCGAGCGTATAATCCAGGCTATCAAAGACGAAAATGTAGACATTATCGGCCACCTGACCGGCAGGCTGCTGAACCGCCGCCCCGCCTATGAATTGGACCTGGAGGAAATCCTGGCGGCTGCCGCCCGTTCCAAAATCATCCTGGAGATAAATTCCCACCCCGATCGACTGGATATCGATGCCGAACTAGCCCGCCAAGCTCGGGATATGGGGATCAAGATTGCGGTTAACAGCGATGCCCATCACAAAAATGACCTCCGACTGGTTCACTACGGAATCATTAATGCCCGGAGAGGTTGGCTGCGTAAGGAGGATGTGATCAATACCGAGAGCCGGGAGGCCATAATGGCTTACTTAAAGAATAATGAATAAGGCCACAGCGGCATAATAAGCTAGGAAGCTATTCAAGGAGGAACGCCCGATGTTGGAGTTTGCTTTAAGAGTGGCGGGGATGTATTTTCTGGCTCTTATTATGATACGCTTGCTGGGCAAACGGGCTCTGGGTGAACTGGGGCCTTTTGATTTTGTAATCATGACCGGGGTGGGGGATGTAGTCATATCCGTCGCCCTCGACCGCAGCATCCCCTATTATGAAGGTATCGTGGTTTTAGCAACCCTGGCGGTATTGGAATATACCATGGGATATGTGGGCCTGAAAAGCGGCCGCCTTTCCAACCTGATCACCGGAGTTCCGGTGGTCCTCATTGAAGACGGCAAAATAATCAGAAAGAACCTGGCCCGGGAAAAATTCAACATCGATGACCTCATGCAGGAACTCCGCCGTCAGGGGGTTCGAAACATCAAGGACGTGGAGAAGGGAATCCTGGAGTCCTGCGGAGGTTTCAGCGTTGTCCTTAAACCTGAAAAAGAGGCAGTTTCCAAAGAGGATCTGGGTATCAAAATACCCGCTGGCGACCATCTAATCACCACCGAGCAGCTGTCCCGGGCGGAAATATTTGCCCGCTTGGACCAACCCGAAACCAACAACCCGGAACCCAACTTGACTGATCGGATCAGGAATATTGAGCAACAATTACAGCATATCAGCGCCCTGCTCGAGAATTGCTCCGACCCCAATAACTCCAGCCACTAACCATGTGTTATAATTGTATTCGTTTTTTAGTCTATTGTAGATTGCCAATAGGGAGAGATGACCGATACCGATGGAATTATTAGCCCCAGCCGGCAGCTGGGAGGCTTTGCTGGCAGCAGTAAACAATGGCGCCGATGCGGTTTACCTGGGCGGTCCCAGATTCAGCGCCCGTCAAGGAGCCCCCAATTTCGACCGACCCCGGATGGAGCAAGCGGTTCGCTACGCACACGGCCATGGGTGCAAGGTTTATGTTACGGTCAATACTCTGATCGGTAATCAGAAATTCTCAGCGGGGTTGGATTACTTGTTCGAACTTGCCAGTCTAGGCGCCGATGCAGTCATTGTCCAGGATATGGGATTGCTCCACGCGGCTCGCTCCCTTCTGCCCAGCCTGCCCATCCATGCCAGCACCCAGATGACCATCCATAACCAGGCTGGAGCGGCTTTTCTGAATGCGCATGGGGTGGACCGGATTGTGTTGGCCCGGGAGTTGTCAGCCAGTGAAATCAAGACTATTCATGATGAGGTCCCGGGAGTACAGCTGGAGGTTTTCGTGCACGGAGCGCTTTGTTTCAGTTATTCCGGGCAATGTCTGATGAGCAGCCTGATTGGCGGAAGGAGCGGCAACCGGGGACGGTGTGCCCAACCCTGTCGGTTACCTTATCATTTATACCGTGACGGCCGACCAGCTGATTCCGTTGACCGGGGCCAGTTTTGGCTGAGCCCAGCCGACCTTTGCCTCATTGATTATTTGCCCACTTTAGCTGCGGCAGGGGTAACGGCCCTTAAGATAGAGGGACGCATGCGACGCCCCGAGTATGTGGCAGTGGTCACCAATGCTTACCGGGAGGTACTTGACCATCTGCAGGAAGAGCCTGGATACATGCCTGCCCGCGAGATTAAGGAGCGATTGTTGGGAATATTCAACCGTCGTTTCACGACTGGCTATGTAGCTGCTAATGACGACCATCTGATGAGCATCGAATCCCCTAAGAACAGGGGAGTGCTGGTAGGGCGGGTGGAGGAACAAGATAAATCCCTGCTTACCCGGATTCGGCTTGAAGCTGCGGTCCGCTTGGGTGACGGTTTGGCGATATGGACCAGTCCGCAGCAGATCCAAGGAGTGTTGCTCCGGGAAATGAAGGTGGGGGGCGTTAAGGTAACCGAGGCTCATACCGGACAGGTAATGGAAATAAAGCTGGATGGACCTGCCTTTCCCTCCAATCCGGTATTCAAGACTCATGATGAAAGTCTGCTGGGTGAAGCCCGGCAATCCATAAGCAGCCAACCCGCTCCCAGGATACCGGTCGATGCGGAAGTAACGCTGGCGCCGGGACGAAGGATGCAGCTGGTGCTGCAGACCCAAAGCCATCGGGTAACAGCTGACACCCGACAAGTGCTCCAGCCAGCCGAGAAACAGCCTTTGACGGAGGCGGTGTTAAGACAGAAAATCGGCCGCCTGGGTGACTCCCCGTTTGTGCTGAGAGATTTGAAGGTAACCGGCGAGGAATGCGACCTTACCGTCCCCTTCAGTGATATCAATGATGTTCGCCGCCGGGCAGCGGCCTTATTGCAGGCAGCATTGCAGCCAGAGAACCCTCATCCAACCAGCCGGGAGGAGTTCAGGTGGAGCAGGGATGCTTTTCTATTGAGGACTCCCAGCTCGCCCAGGCGGGCCTCCCGGACCCAGCTGGCGGCAGCGGTCAGTACCCTGGAAATGGCTGCCCAGGCTCTGAGCAATGGGGCGGACCTGGTCTACCTGAATATCAATGGATTGGGAAGTCATCAGCGCCTGGACCAGAAACGCCTGAGCCGGTTCATTGCGGGACTGGGAAGTGATGCGGAAAGAATTGTGCCAATGATGCCACGCATCCATAAACTGGGGGACAAGTTCGACTATCATGCCCAGGTGGGCGACGGTTTTACCAGAGTTATGGTCTCCAGCTGGGCGGATTTAAGCTGGGCAGTAGATAAGGCATTCTTGATTCATACCGATTATAATATGAATGTATTCAATTCTTATACGTTACGCTTCCTGGCAGACCAAGGGGCGGAGTGCATATGCCTGTCCCCGGAACTGACCTATAAACAGCTGACCGAATTCGGCGGCTTAAGTCAGGCCGAGCTGCTGGTGCACGGGGAATTGCCCCTTATGCAGTCCCAGTATTGTCTGATTGGACAGACCCGGGCGCCGGGAATTCCGACTTGCTCCCTGCCTTGCTGGTCCGGGGATTATTCATTGCAGGACAAACACGGATACGTTTTTCCCCTGGAGACTGACAGCGACTGCCGGCAATATGTTTTCAATTCCCGCGCCTTATGCCTGATGGAGGATTTGGACCGCATACTGGCCCTGCAGCCGGCCAGCATAAGGATTGAAGCAATCCGACCCGGTACGGAGCGATTGGGATCTATAGTGCGTCTTTACCGGGAAGCGATAGACCAAATCGCGACCGGCGGCCGGCCGGAATTAGAGCGGTATCAGGACCAACTGGCAGAGATCAGCGGGGTAGGCTTCACCAAAGGACATTATTATCGCGGGGTATTATGATGATTGACAAAGCGACGTTGGAGAAACTGGAATTCGATAAAATACAACAGCAACTGGCCGCCCGCGCCTATTTCGAAGGCGGTCGGATCCTGGCCTTGGAATTACAGCCGATGGATAGCCTGGCCGAGGTGAATGATGCCCTGGACTTGACCGAGGAGGCCATGGAGATCATTCGCTTTGGGGAACCAGCTTTTCTGCAATTGGTTACGCCAGTGCAAAAACACTTGGGCAAGGCAGGCATGGGAGGAGTTCTGGCGGGTCCGGATTTGCTGGCGGTGTACTACCTGGCGAGGGCGGTTCGCCTGGCAATAAGGTATATCGGCAGCTCCAAGGCGGCCAAGCTGAAAGAAACAACTGCCGGAATGAGGAGCTATTCGGAACTGGAAAGACAGATCCAGGCGGCTATTGATGAAGAGGGTATTATTCGTGATGATGCCACCCCGGAACTGAAGAGTATCAGGCGCCAGATCGATACCGCCCGGCAGCGGATCAAAGAATATCTGCAGCATTTTATCCGTTCCAGCAATAACCAGGCCTTGCTCCAGGATGCTTTGATAACGGAGCGCTCGGGCCGCTATGTAGTCCCGGTCAAACAGGAATACCGTAATGAGGTCAAAGGTATCGTACATGACGAGTCGGCGAGCGGTGCGACCCTGTTTATCGAACCCCTGCCGGTGGTGGAGCAAAACAACCGCATCCGCAGCCTGCAGATAGAGGAGAAACGTGAGGAGGAGCGTATTCTCCGTATGCTCAGTTCTGCAGTAGCGGATTCCGCTGCAGACTTGGCCCGGGATTATCAGATGATGTGCCAGTTGGATCTGCTTTTTGCCCGAGCGTTTTTAGCTTATGACATGGAGGCCTTTCGCCCCGTTGTCAATGATCGTGGGCGGATCGATATCAGCCGGGCTAAGCACCCCCTGTTGGGAGAACAAGCGGTCCCCATCAACGTGAGCCTTGGAGAGCGATTCGATATCTTGGTTATTACTGGCCCCAATACCGGGGGGAAAACGGTGGTGCTGAAAACCATCGGCTTGCTAACCGTAATGGCCATGAGCGGACTCTTTATTCCCACCCGGGAAAAAAGCCAGATCTCGGTATTTAAAAAGATCTATGCTGATATCGGCGACGAACAGAGCATAGAACAATCCCTGAGCACCTTCTCCTCCCATCTGAAAAACATCATTCGCATATTGGGCGAGGCTGATTCCAATACCCTGGTTTTGCTCGATGAATTGGGAGCGGGCACCGATCCGGTAGAAGGGGCTGCTCTGGCCCGGGCCATATTGGAGGATTTGAAGAACAAGGGTGCCCGGGTAGTGGTGACCACCCATCAGAGTGAGTTGAAGACATTTGCCTACCAAAACGATCGGGTGGAAAATGCCTGCGTGGAATTCGACCCGTTGACCCTGAGCCCCACCTATGAATTGAGCATTGGCACCCCTGGCCAGAGTAATGCTTTTGAGATTGCCGCCCGTTTGGGCTTAGATCGATCCCTGGTGGATAAGGCCAGGGAATTCGTCCCCGAGCGGGATGCCGAGATCGGCAATATGATCCGGCAGCTGAAAGAGAGTCGTTACCTGTATGAGACGGGTCAACGGGAACTGGAGACTTCCCGCCGCCAGCTAAATCTCGAACGAGAGGCCCTGGAGACAGAAAGAAACAGCTTCAATGAGGAGCGGAATGCTATCCGTGATCGGGCCAAATTGGAGGCAGACCAGTATGTAAGCCAAATCAAACGGGAAGCCAATGAGGCCATCGAGGAAATAAAGGAGCTGCTCAAACAACGGGAACAGCCTCCCAAATGGCACGAACTGGACCAGAAAAGCCGAAAACTTAAGAATCTTACCCTGGGAATGCCGGAGCCCGAGGTTCAACCGGGCAACACTGATTTCAGCCCCGGCGATTATGTCCTGGTACGCAGTGTCAACCAGACTGGCCAGGTATTGGAGGGCCCCAATGCGCAGGGTGAAGTGGCTGTCCAGATCGGGGGCATCCGGTTAACGGTGCAAAAGGAACAGCTGACCCGCCAAAAACCCAAGAAATTAAAAAATGTGATTGAACGCACCCACACATTTCTGGAAAAGGCGCAGCATATCTCCCCGGAAATAGACCTACGGGGTAAATACGCCGAGGATGCCATAACGGAATTGGACAAATACCTGGAGGATGCCAACCTGGCTGGTCTGGACCGGGTCCGGGTTATACACGGCAAGGGGACGGGAGCGCTGCGTCTGGCGGTTCGGGAATACCTGCAGGGTCACCGCCTGGTGCGGGAATTCCGGGATGGTATGCGCCAGGAAGGCGGCTATGGAGTTACGGTGATTGAATTTAAGTAAAACCTGCATACAGACAGAGCGCACCCAAGACATATAAACAAGTCCGGGTGCGCTTTTGTTTTACTGCAATTATCGCTGGTGAGAGTCAATCGGACAAGACGGCAGGCTCTGTCCGACCGGCAAGACGATCTCATAGACATATTTTGCGGAACACCCTGGTCGAGCCAGGTAGAGTTTGCCCTGGTTGCGCGGATCAGTGCATATTTTTGCCACATTGGTAGTAGGCTTGGCCGGCACCTCGCTGGTATGAATCGGGCAAGACTCAGTAGGGATAATGGTGCTCGGTCTGCCATCAGTGTCAACCTCGACTCTGTTAATGCCGATCGGGTCAGGGCAGTACTGGGTGGCTCTCAATCCGGTCTGCCGGCAGATATTAATAGTATGACTACTGCTGCACACCTCGGTTGGAGCCTTGCTCTTCAGACTGTATTCGGTCACCGCCGGACACAAGTAGCCAGGTTTCTGCCCGCTTTGGCTGCAGACTGTGACCTTTTCGATTCCGGCCGGCATTGGCCAGCTACCGGCACTCACTCCCTGATGGGCTTTTTGCATCATGGCTTTGAACAATAAGGCTGGCGCCCCGCCCCCGGCTACATTGACCATTTTATACTTCTGCTCATCGAATCCCATCCACACCGCAGCTGCAAAGCGAGGAGTGACACCACAGAACCAAATGTCGGTAAACTCCTCGCTGGTACCGGTTTTACCAGCTGTGGGTACATTGGGCACCTTGGCACGGGTGCCGGTCCCGGATTCGACCACCGTCTGCAGCATGTTGTTCATTAGCCAGGCGGTTTCCGGACTCATTACCCGTTGACCGTTGGGCTGGTACTCATAGATAGTGACCCCGCTCATATTCTCAATTTTATTTATGAAATGAGGCTGATGGAAAATGCCGCCGTTGCTGAATACAGCGTAAGCCCCCGCCATCTGTACGGGCGTGACCCCTTTGGTCAATCCGCCCAATCCCAGCGCGGCCAAGTTAAGGTCGTTGGTACCCGGGGTGTCAATAAGGGACAAGCCAAGTGCCCGGCCCATGTCGAAGCCATATCTGGTGCCAAGTTTGTCCTCCATTTGTACAGCAAAGGTATTGACTGATAACTTTACCGCTGTGCGCATGGTGATATAGCCCCGGTATACACCGTCATAATTGGCTGGTTTCCACACCCCATTGGCGGTATTGTAAGAAACCGGTGCATCATTGAAAGACGTATAAGGCATATAACCCTGTTCAAGGGCGGGCGCGTATACAGTCAGTGGCTTGATCGATGAACCCGGTTGGCGATAGGCGCTGGTGGCCCGGTTGAATCCGCGCACCTGTTCATATTTACGTCCCCCCATAATGGCCAACACGCCGCCGTTGCTGCTGTCCACCAGCGCCATACCCACCTGTACCTGCGGGCCGTTCTTGATACCGCTGGGGAAATTGGAGGCTTTTTCAAAGTACTCCTCGGCATGATCTTGCAGGGCTGGGTTGAGATTGGTATAAATCCTCAGCCCGGCGGTATAGATAACACTGTCGTTGCCCCCGAAATCCTTATTTTGGGACAATATAGCGGCAGCCTCGTCAATGACCGCATCAGTGTAAAAACCATGGCTGGTGATGACATCTTTGGTCTGGGCCAGGACGATCGGATGCTCGTAGGCTTGATCAGCCTGGTCGGAATCGATGAAGCCCGAATCCACCATGCTGTACAAGACTTGTTTCTGTCTGGTTTTGGCGGCTTCCAAATTCGAAAAGGGATTATAGTTGTTGGGACTCTGGATCAAACCGGCCAGCATAGAGGCTTCAGGCAGGGACAACTCGCTGACATCCTTGCCGAAAAAGGTGTGGGCGGCAGCTTGTACCCCGTAAGCACCAGCTCCGAAGTATATTTTGTTGAGGTACATCTCCAGGATCTCATCTTTTGAATAGGTAGCCTCGATCTTGAAGGCCAGGAACATCTCTTTGATCTTTCTCTCCCAGTTCTTGTCATTGGAGAGAAAGGAACTCCTGGCCAACTGCTGAGTGATAGTGCTGGCTCCCTGTCCGGTCATATCGCCAACCTGGAAGTTTCTGAGCACCGCTCTGGCGATTCCTTTGATATTGATGCCATGGTGGTTGTAAAACTCTTTGTCTTCCGTGGCGATAAAGGCCTGGATCAACTCATGGGGTACCTGCTCCAGACTGACGTCCATCCGGTTCTCCGGTCCGTGCAGTCTGTTGAACACATTACCCTCCAGGTCATAGAGCAGGGTAGTATTTGCCCCAACCAATTGTTGCGGGTCGAAGGCCGGCAGGGCCTTGGCAGCGTAGGTGGAAAGAGCTGCCACAAAGGCGATAATAATCAAGAGAAGTATCGTTAGCAAAAGCCTTCCCTTGTTTATCCGGCGAGATGGTTTGGGCGGTGTGCTGGGCGTTGGAGTAGGGGTTGCAGCCATAGATTAACATCGCCTCCTGGATAACTGGTTGATATATTGGCACAAAAGTATAGATTCACGTCGACATCACGGACAGATCCGCCCATTTTTATACGGAACTCTATATCCATTTGACAAAAACGCCTAAATTCCTGCTTGTTCGCTGATAATATAGGCAGCGAAAGTCGTATATGCAGGCTTCATGCCTCATTATTGCATATCTCTAAAACGATATGCTATCATTTTTTAATGGCAAGGAGGTTACGAAATGGAGACTTCATATAAAGAGGAAGCTCGGCGGCAACTGGATTTGATTGAGCGCGGAGTAGCGGAGATCCTCCCCCGGGAGGAACTGCTGCAGAAGCTGGAGATATCAATCCGGGACGGCAAACCGCTAAAGATAAAACTGGGTTTAGATCCTACGGCTCCTGATATTCACCTGGGCCATACGGTGGTCTTGAATAAAATGCGTCAGTTTCAGGATCTGGGCCATGAGGTCCATTTGATCATCGGTGATTACACTGGTCTTATCGGGGATCCCAGCGGCAAATCGGAAACCCGCCGGCAGTTGACCGAAGAGGAAATCATCGACAATGCCCGCACCTATCAGGAACAGATCTTCAAAGTACTCGACCCTGACAAGACCATAGTCCATTTCAACAGTGAATGGCTCAAACCCCTCCAGCTCATCGATGTCCTGCAACTGGCCGCCAAATACACTGTCGCCCGCATGATGGAGCGGGACGATTTCGAGAAGCGCTACAAGGAAGGCTTGCCCATCGGCGTGCACGAATTCATGTACCCGCTGATGCAGGGTTATGATTCGGTCGCATTGCAGTGTGATCTGGAGATGGGCGGCACCGACCAAAAGTTCAATTTGCTGGTAGGCCGGCATCTGCTTAAAGAATACGGATATGAACCGCAGGTAGCATTGATGATGCCCATCCTGGAGGGCACCGATGGGGTGCAGAAGATGAGCAAGAGCCTGGGCAATTATATCGGGGTTACTGATGACTCCTATGAAATGTTCGGCAAAACCATGTCCATCAGCGATAGTCTGATAACCAGGTATTTTGAACTCCTGACCCGGGTGCCGATGGAGGAGATCAAGAGTATGCAGGAGCAGATGGAGAGCGGTACCTTGAATCCCCGTGATGCCAAAATAAGGCTGGCCATGGAACTGGTTTCCATATTCCATAGCCCGGAAGAAGCAGTCCAGGCCATGGAGAGGTTCAAACTGGTTTATTCCCAGCGCGATATCCCCGATGATATCCCGGTCATTGTCGCCGAGGCCTCGGAAGTCTGGCTGCCTCGGTTTTTCACCGAGCACGGACTGGCAGCTTCGACCAGTGAGGGTCGGCGCATGATCCAGCAGGGAGCAGTGCGGGTCAACGGAGAAAAATACCAGCAGGAAGAGTTGCGACTGGCCGATGAGATGGTAATTCAGATCGGCAAACGTAAATTTGCCCGAATCAAGGTATAATGCAGAGGTCTTGACGCGGTCCGAGCCCGGCCTTTCTATGACACCGTAAAATGGTACTCTGAGTGCTTTTTGGCCGGGCGGGCTGATATTCTTATGTTCCCATTGACTTGAGCGCCGGCAGGATGTCGTTGACGTGACCCTCAAAGAATATGGCGTAGCCCCTAACATTGGGGTAGTCCAGGGAAAGCATTTTAATGAAGGTGAAACCAACTGCTTCCAGATCATCCTGGGGAGTATTGCGGATGAATTTCATGTGTTCATCGGTAATCTTCTTGGCCATGCAGTACACTTCCTTTTTCTTGGAATTGTACAAAGCTGTGGCTACCAGGGTTCTCATCTTTCATTAACCTCCTATCGGGTATCCCCCTCAACCCCCACACCTGAAATGCCTCATGTGATCCCTCCGACCACCGTGGTTGTTCAAATCCAAAGCGCCGGAAGCGGGGCTGATAAATCCAGTACAGTAAGATAGCACCAACCCAAGTGCAGGTATACGAATTTAAATGTTATCCCTTTGCCAGCTTCAATGCAAGTCTATCATTCACGGGTTGGCTATTCGTCCGGATTCTACGTCGAAGAGTGTCGAAAACTGAGTATATTCCTAAAAATTATGGATTGACGCTGTTTGTTATGATTGGATACAATGGTATCGATACAAGGCCAGTCTCTTATTATTTATTAATAAGTCGAGGAAGACTGGCCATTTTCCCTGAAAGGAGGTGACAAGAATTGGCTAACATCCGAGAAATCATCCTATCCTTTCGGGATAAACCAGGTGGAATTATAGAAGCATATCATGCCGTGCAGAGAGAATGCAATTACCTGCCGAAAGAGACTATCTCCATTGCAGCCGAGGTATTTGGCGTATCTGAAGCTCAAGCCTACGGTGTCGCAACCTTTTATTCCTATCTTTCCGTTGCCCCACGCGGCAAATATATAATCAGGATGTGCGAGAGCGCACCCTGCCACATCGCCGGTGCTGACGCCCTGATCAAAGCATTTGAAGACGCCCTGGGCATCAAGGTCGGAGAGACAACTGCAGACGGCAAGTTCACCCTGGAATTGACCGAATGTGTGGGACAATGTCAGGGAACCCCGGTTATCACCATCAACAGTGTTCCCTACGTGGATCTGAATCCCGCCCAAGTGGATACGGTGCTAGCCCTGTGCCAGTAAATATAGAGAGAAAGGAGGGGATTGGATTGTTAGAAGAGAAACGCATTGTACTTCGCAATGCGGGCAACATTGACCCGGAAGATATTAAAGATTATCTGCGAGTCGGCGGCTATCGGGGACTGGAAAAGGCTCGCAGCATGAGCACTGTGGACCTCATCGAAGAAGTGAAAAAATCCGGGCTCAGAGGCCGTGGCGGAGCTGCTTTCAATTGCGGCATGAAGTGGTCTTTCGTACCAACCAACCGGGGCGAGACATTTGTGGTGTGCAACCTGGATGAAGGCGAACCCGGAACTTATAAGGACCGGACCATAGTGCAGAAAGACCCGCAGACGCTCCTGGAAGGAATGGCGATTTGTGCGCACGCCATCAATTCCAAACAGGGGTATATCTACTGCCGGGGTGAGTACCCCTATGTAGTGGACCTGCTGAACAAAGCCATCAACCAGGCTAAAGAGGCCGGAGTGCTGGGCGATTTCAACATTGAAGTGCGCATGGGCGGCGGTGCCTATGTATGTGGTGAGGAGACCGCTCTCATTGAATCGATAGAAGGTCATCGTGGCGAACCTCGTTTCAAACCTCCGTTCCCAGGCGTAGAAGGTCTATGGGGACGGCCTACGGTAGTTAATAACGTGGAGACATTTGCCAACCTGCCGGAGATCGTTCTCAACGGTGCCGAATGGTTTAAATCCATTGGGGCGCCCAATTATACCGGCACCAAAGTGCTGACCTTGACTGGCGACGTTAAGAACCGGATTTTCATCGAAGTCCCGACCACCACCACCCTGCGGGAGGTCGTCTTCGGATTCGGTGGAGGAATCAAAGACGACAAGAAGTTTAAAGCCGTCCAGGTGGGAGGAACATCCGGCGGTTTTATACCCGAGCACCTGCTCGACACCCAGATCGATGCCGACTCCATGAGGAGTATAGGCGCAACTTTGGGTACTGGAGCAGTTTTTGTCATGGATGAAACCCGCGATATCGTGGATATCGTGACCCGTATATCCAAGTTCTTTGAACATGAATCATGCGGTAAATGCAATCCCTGCCGGGAAGGAACTTATCGCGCCTACGAAATATTGAAGAAGATCAACCAAGGCCAGGCAGTGGCCCAAGACATTGACAACCTGACGGTCCTGGGCCGGGTAATGGAGAAGGCTTGCTTATGTGGTCTGGGTCAGGCGGCGCCATCGCCGACGCTGACTACTTTGCAGCATTTCTATCCCGAATACCAGGCCCGGCTGCGAGCCCAATAGAGAGGAGGGAAAGAAGTGATAACATTAACCATTAACGGCCGGGAAGTGCAGACTCCCCGGGGCAGCACCATTCTGGAGGCCTGTCAGCGGAACGGTATATCAATTCCTACCCTCTGCTATGATCCTGATCTGCGCCTGGCGGGTTCCTGCCGCATGTGCGTAGTAGAGGTCAAGGGCCGGCCCCTTTATGCGGCGTCCTGTGTAACGCCGGCGGAATCTAACATGATAATAGAGACGGAGAGCGAAGGTATTGTAGCGGCCCGTAAGGTCATACTGGAGCTGTTGGCAGCACGGCACAACTTTAATTGCCAGGTATGCGAGAAGAACGGCGCCTGCACCTTCCAGGATTATTGCTATCAATACGGAATAAAAGAGAGCCGCTATGAATACGGCCATGGTGCCATCTACGAAATAACTGATCCCAACCCCTTCCTGGAGCGGGATTACAACAAATGCGTGATGTGTACTCGGTGCGTTAGGGCTTGTGAAGAAATTACCGTTGCCCGCGCTATTAATGTCAAGAACCGCGGCCATCAGGCCAAAATATCAACTGCCTTCGACGGCAACCTGGCTGATTCACCCTGCGTGTTCTGCGGACAATGCGTAATGGTCTGCCCGACCGGGGCTCTTACCAGCAAGGTCAGTGCCGGATTAGGACGTGACTATGAGGTGGACAAGGTTTTGACCACCTGCACCTATTGCGGGACTGGTTGCACCTTCGAACTAAATGTGAAGGACGACCGGGTGGTGGGCGTAACATCAGACCGCACCACAGTTGGCAGTCCGGTGAATAAGGGCGCCTTGTGCGTCAAAGGCCGTTTTGGCTGGAACTTTATCCATGCCGAAGACCGCCTGACTACCCCGCTCATCAAGGAGAATGGTGAGTTCCGTGAGGCCAGTTGGGATGAAGCCCTGGACTTGGTGGCCCAGCGTTTCGGAGAAATTAAAACCCAGTATGGACCCGACAGTATGGCCATGTTCACTTCGGCCCGGGTAACCAACGAGGAGAATTACCTGGCCCAGAAATTCACCCGTGCGGTGCTTGGAACCAACAATGTGGACCATTGTGCCCGCCTCTGACACTCCGTTACTGTCGCCGGTCTGGGGGCAGCATTCGGAAGCGGGGCAATGACCAATTCCATAGGTGAACTGGAAAAGGACGCCAAATGTATCTTTGTAATTGGATCCAATACCACCGAAAACCACCCGGTTATCGGTATGAAGATCAAGAAAAACGTTTTATACAATGGAGCCAAATTGATAGTGGCCGATCCACGCCGGATTGATCTGGCGGATATTGCGGATGTTTATATGCCGCATCTGCCGGGATCAGACGTGGCCTTAATAAATGCCATGATGAACGTGATAATCAGTGAAGGCCTGGCCGATGAGAATTTCATTGCCGAACACACTGAGGGTTACGAAGCCATGGCGGAAGTAGTCAAGAAATACACCCCCGAATTTGCTGAGCCTATCACCGGAGTACCGGCTGAGAAGATCAGGCAAGCAGCTCGCATCTATGCGGAAAGCGATGCCGCGGCCATATGTTATGCCATGGGCCTTACCCAGCATCGGACCGGAACCGACAATGTCAAATCGGCCTGTAACCTGGCCATGTTGACTGGTAATATCGGTCGACCCGGCACCGGAGTAGATCCTTTGAGAGGCCAGAACAACGTTCAAGGCGCTTGTGACATGGGCGGACTGCCCAACGTGTTCACCGCTTATCAGGCAGTCACCAATGATGCGGCCCGGGAGAAATTCGAGAAGGCCTGGGGAGTATCACTGCCAGGAAATGTGGGGACCGTGCTTACCGAAGTAATCAACAAGGCACATCATGGAGACGTCAGAGCCTTGTATGTTCTGGGTGAAAATCCGATGATGAGTGATCCGGACCTGGAGCATGTTGAGGAAGCACTTGAGAAGATTGATTTTGTAGTGGTGCAGGATATTTTCCTGAGTGAAACCGCCAAGTTTGCCGATGTAGTACTGCCGGGGGCCTCTTTCGCCGAGAAAGACGGAACCTTCAGCAACACCGAGAGAAGGGTGCAGCGGGTCCGCGCAGCCGTATCTCCCCCTGGTCAAGCCCGTACCGATTGGGAGATCTTATGCGACCTGGCGACCCGCATGGGATATCCCATGAGCTATGCCAACGCCGAAGAGATATTCGAGGAGATGCGAGCCCTGACTCCGTCCTACGCCGGTATTACCTACCAGCGCTTGGAAAGTGGAGGAATACAGTGGCCGTGTCCGACTGAGGCCCACCCGGGTACCCCCTTCCTGCATAAGGACGGGAATTTCAGCCGCGGTCTCGGTGCCTTCACCGCCATTGATTATATACCGCCCGGTGAACTGCCTGACCAGGATTACCCCATCAGGCTTAGCACCGGACGCAGTTTGTTCCACTATCATACTGGGACCATGACCCGCCGCGCCTCCGCGTTAAACGAGCATGTACCAGCTGCTGAATTGGAGATCAATGAGAAGCAGGCAGCTGAAATGGGCATCGAGAACGGTGAGGTTGTCAAGGTATCCACCCGACGGGGGAGTTTGAAGCTAAAAGCCAAGGTAACCGATAGGATTGCCCGCGGGGTAGCATTTACGACCTTCCATTTCGCCGAGACGGCCGCTAATGTATTGACTAGTTCGGAGTTCCTGGATCCAGTTGCCAAGATCCCTGAATACAAGGTATCAGCAGCCAGGATCGAGAAGCTCAGTGCCGAAGAAATGACAGGCTAGGAATTATTGAATCTATCTTAATTGATGAAAGGTGATGTGTACTCTATGAACTTTATGTCTCCAGCGGAGGTAGCCGC